>OHBG01001122.1_pt1 | contig 9338 bp, 6 predicted proteins | sample 1577351 | NCBI WGS metagenome assembly OHBG01 (sample SAMEA3879596, study PRJEB24766) | human gut metagenome | biome: human-associated habitat; feature: feces | place: USA | collected 1985/1987 | reverse complement strand
AATCTTGCCCATATCAATTACATGACTCCTTCCCAACGTTCGGACATGGAGTTGCTGGCTTCATCCGTACATGATGCACCGGTCTATGTGGTGGTTGAGGGCAAGACCCTCGAAGAAGCAGCTGGACAGAACAGACGGGTGGAAAGGGAATTGCGCCAAAAAGGGATGCCCTTGCAAGGTGTTGGCGATTTTTTGAATGTGGACAGAGATTCTCAAGTGACGGGAAATGAATGGAACCGGTATATGAATAAGGATACCTATTTTGTCGGTCGTACTCCCTGCAAGTGTGAGGAAGACTTGCGTCATTTGTCCCATACGACTGTCCGTGAACGGCTGTTGACCGTTTTTCGCAATGAATGTCGGTCATTGGGCTTCTCCGAACGCGCTTTCCAGCCTTTCGTCGAACTCATCAGCCGTAATGTGTCTCCCCGTTCCGTTTCTTATTTCCAACCATTGACCGCCCAATTTTTGGGAACTTACATTTTGAAAACGGGTTCAGGCTATCGCATGGTGAATTATCTCCACACCGAACGGGAGCAACTTGCGAAAGATGCCGTCAGGGCCTCGTCGGCCAATGCTTTTGCTTTCAGTGCCAAAGATATTGGCAACCAACTTGTTGACATTCTCAACAATTCGTTCAATTACGTTGGTTTTGTTTGCGGTTGTGTTGTATTCTTTTTCCTTTGGCTTTCTTTCCGTCGCGTCGAACTGGCTTTGATGTCCTTTTTGCCGTTGGCAGTCGGATGGATTTGGATATTGGGTCTGATGCAGCTTTTAGGCATTCAGTTCAATATTGTTAATGTCATCCTTGCCACATTTATTTTTGGGCAAGGCGACGACTACACCATTTTCATCACAGAGGGACTGCTCTATGAACACACCACCGGACAAAAACGGCTTGCAAGCTATAAGCGCAGTGTGATGCTCAGTGCCGTACTCATGTTCATCGGCATTGGCACTCTTATTTTTGCCAAGCACCCCGCTCTTCGTTCTTTGGCCGAAGTGACTATCATTGGTATGGTTACTGTTGTCCTGATGGCCAACTATCTCCCTCCTCTTGTGTTCCGTTGGCTGGTGCGAGCTGATGTTGCAGATGTCCAAAACCGTTTGGCATCCACCGGGAAAACGGTTCCGGTGCCAATGAGGGGCAGTTCGTCAGCCTTGGCACCAACGGCATTCATCTCCCGCCCGCTCCCCCTCACGCTGAAGCGTTTGACCTATTCTGTAGGCTACATGCTGTTTTTTCTGATGTTTATGTATTGTGGGGCTCTGCCTTATACATGGCTGTACTTCCATCTCGGGCGAATAACGGAGCGGAAACGCCTTCACTATCACCGTCTCATCAGGGGCGTGGCGAAATATGGCTTGCGTTTGCTTCCCGGCATTCGCTTTGCTGTTGACAATCGGGTAGGAGAGACTTTTGAGAAGCCGGCAGTCATTATTTGTAATCATCAGAGCCATCTTGACATCCTCAGTGTGTTGCAATTCTCGCCGAAACTGATTATTGTCACCAACGGATGGACGTGGCACAATCCATTCTACGGTTCCGTGCTTCATCATGGCGACTTCCTGCCCGCAGCTGACGGGATGGAAAAGAATATGCCCAAACTACGCGAACTTTACAAGAAAGGTTATAGCATCGTCATCTTCTCCGAAGCCACTCGTAGTGCAGATTACAGCATTTTGCGTTTCCATAAAGGCGCTTTTTATCTGGCCCACGAACTTGGTGCCAATATCCTGCCACTCTATATCCACGGTGCAGGCCATGTGTTGCCCAAGAAAGACTTTATGTTGCGTCAAGGCCGAATCCTTATTGAAGTGGGGCGGCGTGTGTGTTTTGAGCGATATGATGATGAAGGCATTACAGCCAATGAGGCCATCCGTAAGATGACAAAGGCTATGCGCCATCATTATCAGAAACATTATGCTGAGTTGTGCTCATCGATAGAAACCGATGACTATCTTGCTCCTTATCGCAAATTGCGCGACTATTACAAAAACTAATGAGTATGGAGAAAGATGCAATCATTATAGGTGCCGGCTTGGGAGGACTTTCCACCGGTGTGGTGCTGGCCAAAAACGGTTATCGCGTGACAGTGCTTGAGCAGGGTGGGCAGCCCGGTGGCTGTCTGCAATGCTTCACACGTCAGGGCGTTAAGTTTGAAACCGGTATGCATTTTATTGGTTCTGCTGCAGAGGGGCAGACCCTGCACCGACTTCTTCATTATCTGGAAGTCGATGTGCCCCTTTCACAACTTGATGCAGAAGCATACGAAGTCATATCCCTGCAAGGCCGCCACTATCCTTTTGCCTGTGGCCGTCGGCGTTTTGTAGAACGCCTTTCTGAGTTTTTCCCCGACCAGCGGGCCAATCTTGATCGCTTCTGCGATCTCATCAGTCAAGTAGCTGAAGCCTCCTCCCTCCACAGTTTGAAGCATACGGAAACAGATGCTGCCATCAATACGGAGTATCTGTTGAAGAGCATCAATGAGGTGGTCGATGCGACCATCACCGATCCTGTCCTACGGCAAGTGGTGGTAGGCAATTTGCCCCTTTATGCCGCAGAGAAAGACAAAACCCCTTTTTCTACCTACGCTTTTGTGATGGATTTCTATAATCGTAGTGCATGGCGCGTGGTGGGAGGCAGTGACCGCATTGCCCGCAGCCTTGTCCGGACCATCCGTCGGTATGGCGGTGAGGTGCTTATCCGCAAACAGGTGACCCACATCAACTGCGATGCCTCCCACGCCACGGGTGTCACCTGTGCCGATGGCAGCCATTTCGAGGCAGCCGTCATTATCAGCGATGCCCATCCCGTCCGCACACTCGAACTTGTAGATTCGCCGCTCCTCCGTCCTGCCTATCGACGACGCATCAAGTCGCTGCGCAACACGGTGGGCGGCTTTTCTGTTTATCTGCGTTTCAAGGAGAACACCGTGCCTTACATGAACTATAATTTCTATGGCTATAAAGGGCCTTCGCCTTGGAATTGTGAACACTATACGCCGGAAGAGTGGCCCAAAGGCTATCTCTACATGCACTTTTGTGACGAAGAACATCAGCAGTACGCCCGCAGTGGAGTCATTCTTTCCTATATGCAAATGGACGATGTAGAGCCGTGGAAAGGTACACAGGTGGGAAAGCGCGGAGAAGCCTACGAACATTTCAAGACCGAACATGCCGAGCGCCTGTTGGATGAAGTGGAGAAAGAGTTTCCGGGGTTGCGCAGTCGGATAGCCGGCTATTATACTTCCACTCCGCTCACCTACCTCAATTACACCGGTACAGAGGACGGCTCGATGTATGGCATAGCCAAAGACATTCATCTCGGACCGGCAGCCCGCGTGCATCATCGCACAAAGATTCCCAATCTTCTGCTCACCGGCCAGAATATCAACAGTCATGGCATTCTGGGGGTGCTTGTGGGGACAATGGTCACATGTGGCGAACTGTTGACAAGTGAAAAGATATTTAAGGAGATTGTCTATGGAGAGGAGTAGTTATCAATCTTCGGCCGGCAGCCGGCAGCCGGCATCTTTGCATGAGCAGTCGGCTGTAGTCATCGGTGGCGGATTGGGAGGACTGTTTACGGGGGCCATCCTTTCCAAAGAAGGCTATCGCGTCACCGTGCTTGAGAAAAATCAGGTCATTGGCGGTGGTCTTCAGATGTTTCGCCGTCATGGTGTGGCCTTTGAAACGGGTATGCATCTTCTTGGGGGCATACGGCCGGGGGGCAGCATCTATAAGCTCTGCAAGTGGTTGGGCATCACAGGGCACATCGCTTTGCGCGATGTCGATGCCGACTGCATGGATGAAATCACCTATCTTGCCGATGGCAAAACCTACCGCATACCCGAAGGCAAAGGGGCTTTTATCCGTTATTTCCAGCAGGAGTTTCCCGATGAGGCGCAGGGCATCCGCGACTATGTAGAAGAACTCTATCGTATCACCGGCGAGATAGACTTTTTCTATCTCCGCACGGGCAACAGCCATGTCTACACCCACGACGAGAAATTTTACTGGCCGGCCGACCGCATTGTCAACTACTATCTGAAAGATCCGAAATTGCGCGATGTCATATCCTACATGAACCCGATGTTCGGCGGTGTGGCCGGTCATACGCCCGGCTATATCTCTGCTCTTATCAACGTGCTCTACATTGAGGGGCCGTCGCGTTTTGTCGGAGGTAGCCAGCAACTGGCCGATGCTTTAGCCCATATCATTTGTGCCGGCGGGGGAGAAGTGAAGGCCGGCTGTGAAGTTGTGGAAATGGAAGTCGCCGACCGTGAAGTGCGGTCGGTCACCTATCGGCATGGAGGCCGCCGGTTGCAATTGCCCACATTGGGCGATGACGGACAGGCTGTGCCTGTTATCTGCGCCATCCATCCGCTGCAGCTGCTGCGACTCACCGATACCAAGGCTTTCTCCAAAGCCTATCGGAGTCGTATGGAGGAAGTTCCCCAAAGCTACAGCACCTTTTGTGTGTATTGCCTGTTGAAACCAAAGAGCTTCCCTTACATCAACCACACCTGCTACTATCAGCGCGACTATGGCAAAGTGTGGCACTATGGTGAATACGACCCGGCTGATTGGCCCCGCGGGTTCATGTATATGACACCTGCCGAAACCGGCCAAGGAGAGTGGGCCACGAAGCTGGTTATCAATTCCCCCATAGCACCTGCTCTCAATGGGCCGATACCACAACCGGCAGGCGCGGAAGTGACTATGAGGCGTGGAAGCAACAGCACATCGACCGCATCATCGACTGTATGGAACTTCTCTATCCCGGTTTTCGGAGCAAGTGCGAATATATCTTTGCGGCCGGCCCGCTCACCATTCGTGACTATTACGGTCAGCCCGAAGGTTCACTTTACGGTCTGTTGCGCGATTGCGACAATCTTGCACGTTCGCAAGTGCCCGTGTTCACTAAGTTGCACAACCTTTACATGACCGGACAGAATGTCAATCTGCACGGCTTCTGTGGCGTGCCGCTCACAGCTATTAATACGGTTGAAGCCATTGTCGGACTCAATCAAATCATCAAGAAAATCAATGAAACAGAATAACTTTCTTTGTATCCGTTGCCTGTCGATGCTCCTCCTTATCGCCGGCTTTTTGCCATCTGCTTTGTCACTCTCTGCCCGGCGGCTGCAGGAGTTTTTACCGGCAAAGTCCACCTCCACGGCCGTCGTCGTGTGCCCCGGGGGCAGCTATTGCTGGTTGAGCAAGAAGACGGAGGGTAGGGAAGTAGGCCAGTGGTTGGCCGACCACGGCATTGCCGCCTATGTGCTCTATTATCCCACGGCCGGCTGGGCGGGTTTTGCCCTTCACTCCCGATGGCTTTTTCACGGTCGTCAGCATCCCGACCAGATCAATGCCCTCAACCGTGCCCTCGAAATAGTGCGCTCTAAGGGCTACCGGCGAGTGGGGGCCATGGGATTTTCAGCAGGTGGTCATCTCGTGTTGCAGGCCGCAGCTTACAGTCCCCGAAACCTCTCTCCTGATTTTGTCGCCCCCATCTATCCTGTTGTCTCGATGAGCCATCCTTGTGTTCATCGGCGTAGTCGTCGGGGGCTTTTGGGCGAGTGCAGATGGAGAGACAAACTCGTATGTGATAGTTTATCGATGGAGCGACATGCGGATCGTATCTGTTGCCCGGTATTTATGATCAACTGCACGGACGACCCTATTGTGAATCATCATAATGCCGAGCTCATGGATAGTGCGCTCACTGTTCACCGTGTGCCTCATTTCTACAGACAATACCGCACCGGAGGACATGGTTTCGGTGTCAATCCCCGCAAGACGAGTGAGGAAGCCATCGAATGGAAAGAAGAGTTTTTGAAATGGATTAAAGCCATCATGCAATAAATGGAAAAGGATATTGAATTTGAATCGCTTGAGGCCATTAAGGCCTTTCAGGAGCAGAAACTCCATGAGGCGTTGCTGTATTTGCAGCACAACTCCCCCTACTATCAACGGGTGTTTGAAAGTCAGGGCATCGACATCGGCAAGATAAGGCATCTTGAAGACTTGACGGCCATTCCTTTCACGGAGAAGAAAGACTTGCAACTCTTCAACGACGACTTCCTTTGTGTGCCTCGGGAGAAGATTGTTGACTACATCACGACCAGTGGCACGCTTGGTGACCCTGTCACTTTCGGTTGCACGGAGAAAGACCTGCAACGGCTGGCCTTTAACGAGGCCAAGAGCTTTGCTTGTGCCGGTCTCCGGCCCGGTAACATCTTGCAGTTGATGACCACCATCGACAAGCGTTTTATGGCCGGCCTGGCCTATTTCCTCGGTATCCGTCGGCTTGGCGCTTCCATCATCCGGGTGGGCAACGGCATTCCCGAGCTTCAGTGGGACACCATTCGACGCATCAAGCCCGACAGCATCATGTGTGTGCCCTCGTTCATTCCCCGTCTCATACAGTATGCCGAGGAGCATGGCATAGACTATCGCAAATCCAGTGTGCGCCGTATCATTGGCATCGGTGAAGGACTGCGCAATCAAGATTTTTCACTCAATCTTCTGGGCCGTCAGATCAAGGAGAAATGGGATGTCGAGCTCTTCGCCACTTATAGCAGCACTGAGATGGGGGCCACTTTCAGCGAATGCGAATACGGGGAAGGGGGCCATTGTCATCCCGAACTTATCATTGTAGAGATTATAGGAGAGGACGACAAGCCTGTCAGCGACGGCGAAGCTGGTGAAGTCGTGGTCACAACGCTGGGTGTGGAAGGCATGCCGCTGCTCCGTTTCCGCACAGGCGATATGTGTGCCAAGATCACCGAGCGTTGTAAGTGCGGGCGCAACTCTTTCCGTCTGACTCCGTTGGTAGGTCGGAAGAACAATATGATAAAACTCAAAGGTACCACCCTCTATCCGCCGGCCATCAACGATGTGCTTGACAATACACCTTACGTGCAAAACTATGTGGTATGTGTGAAGGATAGCGAGAGCGGGACAGACGATGTCATCGTGAAAGTGGGCTTGAAGTACCGTCCCCCCTTCGATGCCGTGAAAGACTTGAAAGACCATTTCCGCAGTCATTTGCGTGTGGCTCCGCAAGTGGAGATTCTGCCCGTGGAGGAAGTGCAGAAAATCAATTTTCCACCCAAGACGCGCAAACCGGTCAAGTTTCTGGATATGCGGCAATGACGGCCTGTAACAGATTTGACAATGTTAAACCCAACCTTGAAAGAAGAATATGGAACAACTGAAAGGCAATCAAGAACCGACTGGAGATGTCCGAGAGGGACATGCCACAGTGTCGCAGGGGACTGACGGGGGCGGTGGCGGTGCAGTCTCCTTCGACGACATTCGCCCCTATAATGATGCGGAGATTCCCGCAGCAATGCAGCGCATTGCAAAGAGCGATGCTTTCCCGCTGTTGGCCTCGTGGATATTCCCCGACCGCAAGTTGGAGGACATCCGCGAGATGGTGAGCCGGCTCACCACCACATGGGATTTTCAGCGGCAGGTAATGATGCCCGTCAACTTGCAGATCATCGGGCGCACCATCAACAGGCTCACGTTCAGCGGTATGGAGCAGTTGCGTCCCGACCGTCAGTATCTCTTTGTGAGCAACCATCGCGACATCATGCTCGACGCTTCGCTCCTGCAATATCTGCTTGTCAAGGCCGGCCGCGACACCACTGAAATCACATTTGGTGCCAATCTGATGAGTCCCGGAGTGGTCACCGACATCGGCAAGTCCAACAAGATGTTTCGGGTGGAGCGCGGAGGAAAGCTGAAAGATTTCTATATGAGCAGCCGCCACTTGAGCGATTACATCCGCCACACGTTGCTGGAGAAGCGGCAGAGCGTATGGATAGCCCAGCGTAACGGTCGCACCAAAGACGGAAACGATCACACCGACCAAGGCATCATCAAGATGTTTTGCATGAGTAAGTCGGAGGATAAGATCAAGGCGCTCAGCGAGCTCCATATCATTCCCGTTTCCATCAGCTATGAACGGGAGAGTTGTGACATCCTCAAGGCCATCGAACTTTACGAAAGTCGTTTCTCACCCTATATCAAGAAGCCGGGAGAAGATCTCAACAGCATCCTTACCGGCATCGTGCAACACAAGGGCAACGTGAACATCGCGCTTTGCAAAGAAATCACGGAGGAAGACCTTATGCAGTTTGATGCCTGCACGAGCAATGAGTATCACAAGCGGGTGGCACATCTGCTTGACGAGCGTATCAATGCTGCCTATCAGCTCTCGCCGTTCAACTACATCGCCCACGACCTCCGCTACGGCCGGCAGACCTATTGCAACCATTATACCGAAGCCGAGCGCAACGCTTTCCTGAAATACATGGAGCGGCTCAACGAATACGACATCAGCGAGCCCGATGTGCTCAAGGATATCTTCCTTGGCATTTATGCCAATCCGCTGAAGAATAAGGAGAAGGCAAAAGACGAATAAAGAACTGCTGTCAAGTCGTGCTGTCCCATAGTATAGCATGAACTATTAAAGAATGCGAAAATACGCGACATGAGAAATTTTAAAGGGCGGAATGCAGACCGAAAACTCCACTCTCTGATGACAAGAAAAACGAAAAAGTTCTCCCGATGTGGCTCTTTGACATCGTGAAAGGGCCACACCGGAAAACTGAAACGGCCGTAGTGAGAAGCCGAAAGGGCCACTTTTACGGTCACTTTTAGTTGTGATGGAAAGACAAAATGCCGGAAAATGAAAAAAGGGAAACATCTGTATGCTTCCCTTGCCAATGCAAAGATACTGCTTTTAGGGGCAGAATGCAAATGCGTGTTGAAAAACTCTGACAGATAAGTGGAGCGATCTGTACACTTACTGATGCTGCTTCCGCCACCACCAATGATACACCCTGAACCAAGGCTCCCATAAACATTCGGACGGGAAATACCATGCGAGACGCATGTCCCGGACGATGCGTTGAATGTTTTTCATGAATGGAGAGTTGTAGGCTCCGCTCAATGTGCGTTCGTCGTATTTGCCGAAATTCCCTCCGGCCACCATTTCGCGGAGCACCACCTTTCCCAATCTCTCATTGGGGGGCACGATGAGACATTCCGCTTCCAGTCCCAAAAACTCTTTCAAGAGCCACATCACGGCTCCGGCAATGGGCGTCAGTCCCAGACGGTCGATGGTTTTGGCTATATCGGTCTTCGAAGTGTCTCCCGACTCTTGGCGGCGTTTTAGCAATTCGTAGTAGTCGATGAGCTGACGCAGGCCTATCCCCTCGTGCAGCAGATGGTTGTAGAGATGGGCAAGCATGAAGACCACGTTGAAGTCGATGGTGGGAACGGCCGTGTCTTTCGTGCTATTGGACAGATGTACATAG
>OHBG01001111.1_pt1 | contig 9411 bp, 8 predicted proteins | sample 1577351 | NCBI WGS metagenome assembly OHBG01 (sample SAMEA3879596, study PRJEB24766) | human gut metagenome | biome: human-associated habitat; feature: feces | place: USA | collected 1985/1987 | reverse complement strand
AACTTACTGATTTTACCAAGATCGTTTCTGCCAAGGTCAACCAGCATATTATGTTCGGCCAGCTCCTTTTCATCTGCAAGCAGCTCTGTTTCCAGTGCTTTATCTTCCTCATCGTTTTTTCCTCTCGGTCTGGTACCAGCGAGAGGAAAGGTGTGAAGTACACCATTTTCCAGCTTTACCAGGGTCTCAGGCGAAGCGCCTGCAACCTCGACATCCGTTCCTGAAAAATAGAACATATAAGGAGACGGATTGATCGTTCGGAGAACACGGTAGGTATTGAGCAGGCTTCCTTCAAAGGGAGCAGACAGTCGGTTTGACAGCACAATTTGAAAGATGTTTCCCTCATGAATATGGTGTTTTGCCTTTTCCACCATGGCACAGAACTGTTCTTTGCCAAACAGCGATGTAACCTCTCCCAGAAGTTTTCCGCCTGGCTCCCCCCTCTTTTCTCCATTTCTAAGAAGTTCAATCAGTCGCTTCAGTTCCATAACTGCTTTATTATATCTGACCTCAACATCATCAAGCGGCATATTGACAATAAGAACGATTTTTTGCCTGAGATGATCAAAAGCGATGACCTTATCAAAAAGCATCAGATCAACATCCTTAAAATCCTCTGTGTCTTTGGCGTCGCATTTCACTGTTGGTTCACTGTAACCAAGATAGTCATATGAAAAATATCCGACAAGACCTCCCGTAAATGGCGGAAGATAATCAAAGCGCGGGCTTTTATAATCTGCAAGGATCTGCCGCAGATAGTTGGACGGATGTTCGGTTTTTAATTTCAGATTTCCGATTTTCATTTCACCATCTACGCAAGTAATTTCCATCTTTGGATCAAAGCCGAGGAATGTATAACGTCCCCAGGTTTCGTTCGCCTGGGCGGATTCCAGCATATAACAGTGAGTCGATACATTTTTCAGTATCTTTATGATTTCGATGGGGGTTGTGAAATCGGAAAGTATTTCGCAGCTGACCGGCAGCACATTGTAGTTTACATCTGAAGCAATCTCTCTGACTTCAGCTAACGTTGGAAGAATTTTCATTACCTGCACCTCCAAATTGATAACATTACATTAATTTCGGTTACGATCAAGATTCTTATTTAAATTCTATATCCGGCGCACAAAAGCACCGCCAATATCTCGTCAACAGCATATTGCAACCTCCTTTTAAAAAAGCTCCTTTGACTGATATCTCTCGTCAAAGAAGCTTTATAAAAATAAAAAACGTCCCTGACAGAAGTATAGCCTCTGTCAAGGACGAATAGATGCATCTACAGTATGACTCTACCCGCGGTGCCACCTTGATTCACGGTATAACCCGTGCACTTAGCAGGATACCAACATATCCCCGGCAACTGACGTATGCCCACACGTTGCAGAATACTCTGGGAAAATCTCCCATTTGACTGCACCCTCAGCGGTCCATTTGACAACTTGTTTCTTGCCTGATTCTCAGCATCTCAGGCTCTCTGTAAAGGCATCATTGCCGTTATCTCCGCTTCAACGGTTTACTATGTTAAATTGCTTTGGATTTTAGCACAAAGGAAATAATGTGTCAATGATATTTTTTATGCTTATTAGAGAAATATTCTACGATAATGGTAAGCTTTTGCCTAACTTTCCTTTTCAACTATATCCATTATCTTCTTTCACTATAATTTTTCTAGTTATTCACCCATGCACCTCTCTTCTAAATTGGACAGCATCCGTATATCCCTCGCAGCCTCAATTCATAACTCAAGCCTGACTCTATCACTTCGTCCATAAGAGCAAATACTTTATATGGTAAAATTATATCCTCCTGATATTTTATCACAACCATTTGCATAATAACTTAATTATTCTTTATGTCCGCTCCTAATCTTGGATCATCTTCATTTCGATATTTCGCTATATCCGTTAAAGAAATGAATTCATTTTCAAAATTTGTTGTATAGATGCCAATATCAATGCCTTCTCCAAATTCTACTGTCACACTGATAACACTATTTAGTTACTTACGGGACAAAAGCACGATACTTTCGACGGTACTTTCGTTGTCCCAACAAAGTTCCTGTGTCTCCCTGTCTCCAAAATACACCGGAAAACGGAACTTTATGTGCTTCAGGAATCTGCCATCTGGCTGCTCCTGCTCATAAATATCCACCTGTTCTACAAAACTGTTAAGAAATTCTTTCTTCTCCAGGTCGGTGAACTTATCATATAGTTTATCAAAATATAAAAGAAATTGATAGACGTTTTCTTCTGATATTTTCTGTTGCCGGATATTCAGCAGGCGATTCTTAACTTCTTCTATACTGTTCTCCACGCCTTCAATCTCATCATACAGACGATATAACCGTGTCTCCATATCCTGATATTTCTTTTCATAAAATTTATCCATGATGTCCAGACTGTCCATCTGCTGTCCAAGTCTTGCTTTTGCTCCGGTCAACTGCCTGTGCTGCTTTTCCAATCCTTCAATCTCTGTCACCGCAGACAGAACGTAAATCATCAGCTTTCCACTATCTTTTGAGTTGTCAATTCCATCTTCTACACAGATCAGATTCACTTCAAAATCCTGCATCCTCTGCAAAGAATTTAGAACATCCGCCGCATTACGACCAAATCAGGAAAGCTTGAACACCAATACAAGCTGTACCTCATCTATTCCATTCTCAGCATTATCCAACATTCTCTGAAATTCCGGTCTGCCCTCTACGCTCTTTCCAGATTTACCTTCGTCAGAATATTCACTTACAATTTCCATGTTCTGAAATTCCGCATATCTCTTGAGTTTTTCTTTCTGAGCATCCAGACTGTAGCCATCTACCTGCATGGTTGTGGATACTCTGGTATATATATCGCATTTAATCTTTTTACTCACTTTTCCTCCTCTCCTCAGAACATCCCAAAGCAATTTCCAACAATTCCGTTGCAACTTGTGAATTTCTGATACGCATTAAGTTATCCCAGACATCAGCTTTTCCAAGTAGATTCATCCCGCCATGCCATACTATTTCATCATCAATAACGGCAAAACATTCTTCTACTTCTGTTCTTGTTATCACATTTATTCCTACCAATTGCATTGCTCTGATTAATTCATAGCATACATCTGACTTTCCGTAAGTAATATCTTCCGGATCTGTTGTAATAACTGTGACCTTTACCCCTACTTCCTGTCTCTTCTTTATTAAAAATAAAAATCTGTCAATTTTATCCTGTCTGATATCCGGACTGGAAATTACCACCATTTTTTCTGACTCTACAATATCTTGCTCGAATTTTTCGGTATAATTTACAGAATCAAATATTGCATTTATTATTTGTTTAGGTTGCAACTCTTGCGTCCAGATTGAAAATCCTGTCTTCCTATACGTTCTCAATCTTTTTGCATACATTTTATCAAAATAACGCACATGCGAATCGATATAATCATACACATAAACGGCTTCTTTTCCGACATAATCTCTGTTTAATCTACCTACATACTGTTCCAGGCGTCCTTCAAAAGATACAGGTGCTGCAAGCATTAATACATCCAGTCTTGGGAAATCAAACCCTTCTCCTATTTTCTGACCAGTTGCCACCAAAATAAGCGATTCATTTTCAGGTATCTGCTTTAATTTTACTCTTATTTCAGCATTTTCCTTATCCGAATTATCCCCATACAGAAGGAATACATGATCTGCTTTTTCCTTTAAGGCATCATGTAAAAATTTTGCATGTTCCTTAAATCTTGTCAAAATTACAGGAGTTTGTTTTCTTGCAACACAAGTTATAACATCATCTATGATCATTTCATTGCGCACCTTACTGATACTAATCAAATTATATGCTTTATTAATATTATCCTTGCTTTCTGCAGTATCAACTACTCTTGTGTATCTTAGGACAAAATAATGTCCAATCCCCTGTTCCTTAGCCCTCTCCAATGCAGTAAATCTATGTCTCAAAGGTCCTAACAGCATATAGATGATCCGATCAAGACTGTCACCACGTTTAGGTGTAGCAGAAACACCATATACGTATTTTGCATTTATTTTCTGCAATAATTCCATAGATGTGTTAGAAGCTGCGTGATGACATTCATCCATAATTACCATTCCGTAAGAATTAATCCGTTCATTAAATTTTCCTCTGCTGTACATTGAACCAACCATTGCAACATCTATAATCCCTGTCAATGTATTTTTATTTCCGTGCAAAACGCCTATCACACTATTTCTTTTTTTCTTTCTTCCTGTTTTTGTTTCATATTCCGGTGGTTCTTCTCTTATCTCTAAGAAATGATTCAATTCATCAACCCACTGATTAAGCAAATCTTTACTTTGCAGCAAAATGAGCGTATTTACTTTTCGCTCTGCAATAAGGTAACTACATACTACAGTCTTTCCAAATGCAGTTGCCGCACTCAAAACCCCATCTGAATGTGATAATAATTTTTCTGCTGCTAATTCCTGTTGCATTCGCAAATCACCTTTAAAAGATACTCTGATAGGTTGTCCTGTTTCTCTTTGATCTGAAACATCAACTGAAATGCCTGCTTTTTCACATTCCTGTATAATATTTTCCCGCAGTCCTCTCGGAATCTGTATATATCCATCTATATCCTTACCTAAATATACAGCACTGAAATTATAATAATTAGAATATCCCAGCCTTTTATTTTTGTAAAATTCCGGATTATCAAATGCCGCCAAACTACGGACCTGATTTTGTATTCTTGGCATAAGATTCAGAGTATCAATATAAACTCCATTGCCCAATACCATATGAAGCTTGCCCACAACATCTGACTTACAAAACTCACATTTCTTCTTCCATGGTTTCGGTCTGACATTCTTCTCAATATTAGTAAGCGTTCCTCTGACTTCTGCTAATTCTCCCTGCCATTTTGCCATGCATTTGTTTTATTGAAAAGAGCATCCCATTGATCAGGATATGCATTCCAATTTTCATCTACAAAAGCACTATTTCCATTTTTAAGTGCCTGCCCCTGTAATGGCAATGCAATCAAATTACCTATGCTGCTTGCCACATCCTGCGAAGGATACATTCTATCATAATAATGAAAAGATTTCAGATTGATGGAAGTTGAACCCTTGTCTAACAGGAGAAATCCAAAATTCCTTGCTGTTGCCGCAGGTATTGCCTTTTTAAAGAAAATCCATACATGGGCACCTTTTCCAGATCGAGATCTCTCAACTAAAGGTCTGATACCATTAAGCTCACACATTTTTCTAAGCGCATCCACTTCTTTATGCCACTCATTATCCGTATTTGCAAAGTCCGTAACCTCTGCTCCTTTTTCGTGATTATCAAAATCAAATACAATAAATCTGCATGTACCATTTGGCAGTAAAGGATATACACCTATTACATCTGATCCATCTTCTTTTGTGCCTAACAAATGAGCAATTATTTTTTTTACATCCAGACTTATCCATTTGGTATTTTCACATTCATCACAAAATACCTTCTCTTTACGTTGTTTAGGACAAAGCCGGTCATTCCAACGATTTGCACATTGTGGAAAATAACCCCCGTTCTTTCCCCGTCTGGCATATACATCTTCTCTTCCCCAAAACATCGAAAAGAAACGTATTGCCATTTTCTCTGTAATATATGGCGGATTTACAATACGACTCCCTTGATCCAGGTCATATTCTTCTGCACTTTCTATTTTTTCTTCAAAAGGATTCACCTCTTCATATGAAATGCCTGCTTTCTTCAATTTATCTTTTAATATCTTGTTCTCATATTCAAGCAACCTAACCATTTTTCTCAATGAATCAGCATCATATGCTTCTATGTTCAAACCTTCCACCTACAATTCTTATTATCTCGTAACATAACTTCCATTCAATGTCCCAACTTAATTTTAGTACTTGTTCCAACTATTTTCAATACTTATTTTCCGTATTGACGCATTTCTTCGCCAATCGTATAATTAAGTTAGATACAGAGCATTTCTGTTATCAAAATATTGCCCGCCCACCATTGGCGACTTATAAATGATTGACTCGAAAATATTGTTCGCTTACCGGAAGCGTCTAATAAATGTCCGGCTTGAAAATTATTTAGAAATTATTTTTGTTTTCGATATTGTGTTTTTATCACACATTGCATATACTATAAATACACAAAAAAGCCAAAAAAGAGGAGGTGTTAGTATGGCTACTTCAAGTATTACTCATAATTTTGTCGTATCCAATCCAAATAGCGTAAAGCGTTTTGTCGCAGCAATTGACGAAGCTGACCGTGACCGCACACCAAAGCAGACACTTCCCGGACGTCAGTTAACGAACCCCAAGGAAATCTTAGCTTTAATGTCAAAAAGGAAGAAAAAACATGTCTGATAAATATTTTACCGTTAATATTCGGGCATATTTGGATAAAGACGAACCGACATATATCGGAGAGGAAAGTCTTTACGACTTACTCTCCGATTTTTCTTGTCCCAAAAATCCCGATGTGGAATACTTTTTATTACATAATGCGATTGAGTTTACCAAAAAAGATCAATCTATCACTTATCTGGTATTTGATGCTGAAGATGCTTCACTGGTTGGTTATTTTTCACTTACAGTAAAACCCATCTCTGTCCGTGCTTCAAATATCAGCAAGACAATGGCAAAAAAGCTGTCCCGTGTCAGTATTTTGGATGAAGAAACACAATCCTATACTACCGCAGCTTACCTGATCGCCCAGTTGGGAAAGAACTATTCTCTTCCAAAGGAAAAACGAATTCCTGGAAATATTCTACTGGGATTTGCACTGGAAACCATATCCAGTCTCAAATATTCCGTAGGTGGCGTTATGGAGTTTCTTGAATGCGAAGATAATGAATTTCTTCTGAGCTTTTATACGCAGAATCATTTCAAGCCATTTGATACTCGTATTACCGCTTCTCAGAATAATGAGCCACACACTCTGCATCAGCTTTTAAAATTTATTTGATTTAAAAATGCATGAAAAAAGCGACAGTCTGATTTACATTTTGTATTTCAGGAAACTGCCGCTTCTTTTTCTTCCTTATTCTGTTTTTCTTCCTCCAACTATAATGGTATCGTAATTTAAGACACTTCAAGAGACATTTCTTAATGAATCTGATATACTGTAAACACTACAGAAAGAAGGATTATTATTATGTCTCGAACAAGAAGAAATTTCTCTGCCAAATTCAAATCAGAATTAGTGATTGAACTGCTCAAAGGAGAAAAAGACTTAAATACAATCGCAACCGAAAACAATATTCAGCCGAATCTTCTCCGCAACTGGAAGAAGGAGTTCCTCGATAAAGCATCCGTGGTTTTTAATGACACACGAGAGGATAATCTGAAAGAAAAACTCGCTTTAGAGCGCAAGGAAAAAGCTGAATATGCGAAAAAAGTTGGCCAGCTCACCATGCAGGTGGATTGGTTGAAAAAAAAATCTGAAGAAACACTTGGACCTGACTACGAGAGTAAATTTAGTCCAAAACCTTTTGAAGACTAAAGAACTTCCAGTTAAAACAGGAGCTACACTTCTTGATATCAATCGTACCAGTGTTTATTACAAGGGCATGCCCATATCTCAGGAGGAGTTGGATTGCAAATCGATCATAGATCGTTTACACACGGATAACCCGGCCTGGGGAGCACGACAATTGTCTGCCCAACTGAAGAAACGTGGGTATCAGGTTGGCCGCCGGAAAATGCGCCGTTATATGAATGAAATGGGGATCGATCCAATCTATCCAAAAATGAACCTTTCTAAACGTATGCAACAGGCTAAAGTCTGCCCGTATCTGCTACGTAACGCCGTTATCGACCGTCCAAATCAGGCATGGTCAATCGACATTACATACATCCCCATTAAGCGTGGATTTCTGTATCTGACCGCTGTGATTGACTGGTACAGCCGCTGTATCGTTGGCTGGGAAGTCGATGATACTCTGGATACCAGAATGGTCATAACTGCGTTAAAAAAGGCGTTTATAGTGGCAAAACCTGTTATCCTGAATTCAGATCAGGGCTGTCAGTTTACAAGCAATGAGTACATGAATTTCCTCAAAGAGAACCAGATCCGTCAAAGCATGGATGGTAAAAGCCGGTGGGCTGACAATATCATGATTGAACGATGGTTCCGAAGCTTCAAGTACGAGGAAGCATATCTGACCCAATATAACAATATCAGAGAAGCACGGAAGGCAATCGGTAAATATGTGCACACTTACAACTTTGAACGTTGTCATTCTGCACTCAATAATCAAACACCGGCATCCTGCTATTATCCGATTCTGTTACTGGATGATCATGCAGCCTAAGGGGGGGATTTTCTCCCCTACCCAGTTACATATATCAGTTCATTATAAAAAGCTTAGATTTTTGTCTTGACAACTGAACCACTATAAACTCCCGGAGGACTTCTTCGCCGTACTTATCAATCATCCGTACCAGAAAATCAATGCACCGCTCAAATTCAATATTCTGTTGCATAAGCTCCTCCCGTTATTGTTTGTTCTGAGCTTATTTTACAGAACCTGCCTGAAAACCACATTGAATAGAAATTGATTGTAAATTGACACAATCACTTTAAAAATATCCGCATTTTCTTGAATCGAATGTATGTTCGTGTTATGATAGATATACTTAATCTTAACTACGAAAGGGGAATTTCTATTGAATCGATGCGATTTTTCTTCTATTAGCACTTGCTTAAAAAATCATATCAGCGAAAGTAATCAAATGAGTCAGCCTGATTTTTTATACGAATTATTTGAAGATTTTATGGATGATCCGGTAAATCAGGATTTTTCAATGGACAACGGTCTGGTTTGCCGCTGGATGACTGGTCAGGCTAAAATCAGTCCTAAAATATCCGCTTACTATTCCAAGCCATCCAATCAGGAAAAATTAGCCCATACCATCCACCAGAATCTTCTTCCACTGATGTCTGACTGTAATATGGCTATACAAGATATTTACACTTTATTCATTCAGGATGACAGCATCTCAGATGCAAAAAAGAAAAATCTGACTCCCTTATATAAACCAGCCAGTTCAAGACTGCTGTTTCTTGCAAAACTGATTTCTTTTGGCATGGAACGCCAATTCATCAAACGTAATACCAAAAATCAGAAGCTGCTCGCCGGAGGCGCTTTATCCCCCATTGTGCTGGATTATATTATGGACAGTGAGGTTCCGAAACCATGCCGTCATTTTATCGGAAGAGATAAAGAACTGGAAGAATTATATACCGTGCTTGAGGAAAACCGTCATGTTTTCCTTTGCGGAATCGCCGGAATCGGAAAAAGTGAACTTGTCAAAGCCTACGCAAAGCGGTACATAAAGCAATACACCAATATACTTTATATAGAATATACCGGCAATCTTCATCAGGATATTACTGACATGGATTTTATTGACGATCCGCCGGA
>OHBG01001110.1_pt1 | contig 9411 bp, 7 predicted proteins | sample 1577351 | NCBI WGS metagenome assembly OHBG01 (sample SAMEA3879596, study PRJEB24766) | human gut metagenome | biome: human-associated habitat; feature: feces | place: USA | collected 1985/1987 | reverse complement strand
TGAGCCAGATCAAAGCCAATGCCAAAGAAGTGAAAGAAGGGATTGTAGGCACCTTAGCCAATCAGACGGATCTTCCCACCCAACTCTTCATCAAATGCTGCGTGAATTGTAATAGAAACATAGTTTACAGATATATCGGCAAACAATCGGAAGGTCAGCACGATGTGGTAATCACCGTGTCTGAACTGAAAGATCTGCTGAAAAAAGAATAAATATCAAACAGATTCCATCTAACCCCAATTATGAAAAAGAAACTGAAGGCCGTCCTGTTCGATATGGACGGCGTACTTTTTAATTCCATGCCCTACCACTCCGAAGCCTGGCATCAAGTAATGAAAACTCACGGCCTGAATCTGAGCCGGGAAGAAGCTTATATGCACGAAGGACGAACGGGAGCATCGACTATCAACATTGTATTTCAACGCGAACTGGGCAAAGAAGCCACACAAGAAGAAATAGAAAGTATATATAAAGAAAAAAGCATCCTGTTCAATTCTTACCCGGAAGCAGAGCGTATGCCCGGTGCGTGGGAACTCTTGCAGAAAATAAAAAGCGAAGGACTAACGTCCATGGTAGTCACCGGTTCGGGACAGCTTTCATTGCTGGAACGTTTGGAACACAACTTTCCCGGTATGTTTCACAAGGAACTGATGGTTACCGCTTTTGACGTAAAATACGGTAAGCCTCATCCGGAACCTTATCTGATGGGACTTCAGAAAGCCGGTGTCAAAGCCAATGAAGCTATCGTTGTAGAAAATGCTCCTCTCGGAGTACGTGCTGGTGTAGCTGCTGGTATCTTTACAGTAGCTGTAAATACTGGTCCTCTGCCCGATAAAGTCTTACTGGACGAAGGAGCTAATTATCTTTTCCATTCTATGTCAGATTTCAGCAAGAATTGGAAAGATTTTTATCAAGCAATCAAATAAAATCGTATATTTGCAATTGAGCATTTACAAATGCTTATACTAACCCTAACAAATTCAATTGGATATTCGGGAAGGCTGCCTCGTGATGAAGCAGCCTTTTCTATTTTTACTATTGTCAGCTGACAAATTAGTATCTGATATAGTCTCAGAAATATGGAAAATATATCTAATTTTGCGCATATTTACAGCAGCAAGTATTACATAAATTAATATGACAAGTTCATTAAAGGCAAAATATCACATTCTGGCTATTCTCACCGTAGCGGTATGGGGAACCACATTCATTTCTACAAAAATTCTGATAAACAACGGATTATCACCTCAGGAAATATTTCTTCTCCGCTTCATTATTGCATATATCGGAATATGGTTTATCTCTCCTCGCAAGATTTTTTCAGACAGCATCAAAGACGAACTTACTATGTTTGCTGCCGGACTAACTGGAGGTACATTGTATTTCCTGACCGAAAATACTGCCTTAAAATTTACCCAGACTACTAATGTAGCCTTTATAATATGTGCTACTCCTCTGCTAACTACGGGACTATCACTTCTGACAGATAGAAATAATAAAGTCAGTCACAACTCGCTTCTGGGATCTATAGCAGCACTCATTGGCGTAGCTATACTTATATTCAATGGCAGCGTGATTCTGAAACTCTCCCCCATCGGAGACTTTCTGACACTGGCAGCTGCATTATCCTGGGCCTTTTACAGTCTTATAATCAATAAACTCTCGAAGAAATACCGCTCTATATTCATTACCCGCAAAATATTTTTCTATGGAACTTTAGGAATACTTCCAGCTTTCATCATCCATCCTTTTTCTTTTCCACTGGAGGGATTTCTCCGTCCTGAAGTATTCATCAACCTTCTATTCCTTAGTCTTCTAGCTTCATTGGTCTGCTTTGTTGTATGGAATATGGTATTGATGCATCTCGGTACGATAATGTCATCAAACTATTTATATCTCAATCCATTGTTTACTACCTTAGCAGCCTTTGTCGTATTAAACGAGACGTTGACTATTTATGCCTTCATCGGTGTATTACTGGTTATGCTGGGAGTATTTTTATCTACAAGGAACAAATAAAAGAGAAGCTTTTACAGATATTTCCAACAGAAATCTGTTTGTCACTTAATTGCGGAAAATAAATTCATTCAGAAAATTTCCTGAATTCCCCAAATGGACAATCCATTATAATTTAAGAAAAGATTGCTTTCTCTGACAGAAAGCAAGCGTCGTAAAAAAAGAAAAGATTCTGATAATCAGAATCTTTTCAAACTACATTAGTACACCCATGGGGAGTCGAACCCCAATCGATGGAACCGGAATCCATTATTCTATCCATTGAACTATGGGTGCATATTTTCTAAAACCATGGCAAAAATACAATTATTCTGTATTTCGTCCTAATATTCGAGAAAAAAAATAAGAGAGGAATAAAACTTTTACACACAACAAATTACCATTTTATCAATAAAAACAAAGATAATCATCACACAATGATAATATTTCAAACAAATACATTGCATTTTTACAAAATATAATTATCTTTGCCTACATATTTAAATACAGAAAATTAAAAAGACATGAGTTACCTAATAAAACCTACCAACTATCAACCTTTGCTTGACATGAAGCAAACCGAGTTGGGTATAAAACAAATAAAAGAATTTTTCCAGCAAAACCTGTCTTCTGAACTGCGTTTACGCCGTGTTACGGCACCGCTTTTTGTTCTGACCGGTATGGGAATGAATGATGATTTGAATGGAATAGAGCGCCCTGTAACCTTCCCTATAAAAGATTTGGGAGAACAACGTGCCGAAGTGGTACACTCGCTGGCCAAATGGAAACGGGTAACTCTTGCCGACTATAATATAGAACCAGGATATGGCATTTATACCGATATGAATGCAATCCGTGCCGATGAAGAACTGGGAAACCTGCATTCGCTTTATGTAGACCAATGGGACTGGGAGCGTGTCATCACTCCAGAACAGCGAACCGTAGATTTCCTGAAGAGTATCGTTACCCGTATTTATTCGGCCATGCGCCGCACTGAATATATGATTTGTGAAGTATATCCGCAAATCAGTTCATTCTTGCCTCACGATGTCCATTTCATCCATTCGCAGGATTTGCTTGATATGTATCCGGACAAAACCCCTAAAGAACGTGAGGATTTGATTACCGAACGATACGGAGCCGTATTTATCATCGGTATCGGTGGCAAACTGAGTGACGGAAATCCACACGACAAACGTGCCCCGGACTACGATGACTATACAACTATTGACCCGAAAACAGGACTTCCGGGACTGAATGGTGACCTGCTCATCTGGAACAGTGTACTTGGAAGAGCAATCGAGCTTTCATCAATGGGTATTCGTGTTGACAAAGCAGCTTTACTAAAACAGCTGGAACTGGCAGGAAAGGAAGAAAGAACTAAACTTTACTTCCACAAACGTTTGTTGGAAGGTTCTCTTCCGCTTAGTATCGGAGGGGGTATCGGACAGTCGCGCCTCTGTATGCTGTATTTACGAAAAGCGCATATCGGTGAAATACAAGCTAGCATATGGCCCGAAGAGATGCGTCGGGAATGTGCTGAACTGGGTATGCAACTTATTTGATGCGAAATACAAATACACTGAATGATTTTCTACCGGCAAATATTTCTTTACGAGGTAAAATATTACGACATAAGAAATATTTGCCGTTTTTTAGTTACACCTCCTGCCAACCCTCATAGAAGAATAAAAATTCACTCTTGAAATCCTGAAAAGAATTTGTACAGATTTTCAAAAAATATCGAGAAGAATCAGGTAAAAGAAGGTGATGTTTTTTGCATAATAACATATTTCATTGATTAAAAATCTTTATCCCCTCCACAGATACCTGTAAAGGGAATCAGGCTTCCTGAAAAAGTTCTTCCACACAATACTGTATTTATATCTTTTTTACTACATTTGTCTGATTTAGCAGCAACAAAGCAACGCATTTTCACTTATATACAATAAAATTTTCAGACAATATGAATGTACAGATAGAAGAATCATGGAAGCAAGTGCTGACTCCTGAATTTGATAAAGACTATTTTATCCGCCTGACGGAATTTGTTCGTCGGGAGTATCAGACTACGACCGTATATCCTCCGGGAAAATTGATATTCAATGCTTTCAATCTCTGCCCTTACAACAAAGTAAAAGTAGTTATCATCGGTCAGGACCCATACCACGGTCCCGGACAAGCACATGGTCTCTGTTTCTCTGTAAACGACGGTATTCCTTTTCCTCCGTCGCTACAAAATATTTTCAAGGAAATACATGATGACTTAGGTACTCCCATACCAACAACTGGAAATCTTACCCGCTGGGCAGAACAAGGTGTCTTGCTACTCAATGCCACACTGACTGTCCGTGCTCATCAGGCAGGCTCACACCAACGTCAAGGTTGGGAGGAATTTACGGATGCAGCAATCCGAGCTTTAGCCGAAAACCGGGAGCATCTGGTATTTATTTTATGGGGAGCGTATGCACAAAAGAAAGGGGCTTTTATAGACCGCAACAAGCATTTGGTTCTGACATCCGTACACCCTTCTCCGCTTTCTGCCTACCACGGCTTTTTCGGAAACAAACATTTCAGCCGCGCAAACGAATATCTGATTCAGCATGGCGAAGAACCAATCAAATGGTGAAACTTACCTATAGATATGAAAAGAGCCGCAGAATTGTTTTCCGCGGCTCTTTTCATATTATCGCTCAACAAATGTATATTATTAATACCAGGTAACCTGACTACCCGTATTACTGCGTTGATCCCATTTCAAGGCATCGGTCAACATAGCCGAGTTAGCTCGAATCGAGAAGTTATATGATGTATACGGACCGAAAACCAAACCGCAACTCATATTGAAACAGTGCAAGTCACGAGTTATGTTTACTGTAGTCATAGACATTTCCTTCGAAGTAAAATCATAACCACTAGAATAAGTTACATTCCATCGGCTACCCATTTTTATATTACCTGAAATATTCAGCGAATGAGTCAGAGAATATGGGTAACGCATGGTTTTGATATTAATCTGCTTGCTTCTGTCTTCACGGATACTGTAACTATAACTCAAACTCAAGCTCCATGGAAGCTTAAATGCAAGATAACCATCCGGATCGAGTGTTGCATTTTCTGTCTTACGGGTACCAGAATTCAATTGTTTATCAGTTTCTTCTTCCAAATCTTCATCATCTTCTTCCGTATCCGTATCTTTCTTGTCTTTTTCCTTATCTTTATCATCACCCTTACCAAACAGTTTCTTAAACGTATCGTTGTTCAAGGTATACGAGAATGATCCGCTATATCCCTGGAATCGTCCGAAACGTCCGTAAGACCATTCGGTACGATCGCTCTCTACAACCTTACCATTTTCGTCGAACTTATAAGCATAAGTGGCAAACGTTGCATTCATATTGAAGGTATAGCTCTTGGTCAGTTTCAAGCGGGCAGTCAACGAAAGGTTACTCCACCGCTTCTGGGCAATATCGTATGACAAACTTCCACTCAAATCATCAATCAGACTGATTTTCTTATATCCGGTAGTATCCTTGTCGGAAGCCATTTTCATCTCCAGATTATTTTTCAGCGAGAAGCTGACGTTTTGAGAAACACCTTTTCCCGGATAACTGTATGGGGAGCCTTCGTATGGTGAATATTCAGCCATACGTACTTCACCGTTTTCGTCGGTATATGTATAAGTTTCGTAATAACCATAACGCGATTTTCCGAAATCAGGCGTATAGGTATAACTTACAGAAGGAGTAATGACATGACGCAATACAATTTCTTTACTCTTCATGAACAGGGGCTTATACATACCATACAGTTTCGTATTCATGGAAACTGACATGTTATAATCGTACACACGATTGAAGCCGTTGACCGTATCCTTCACTACCTCCTGAGCTCGCTGATCGTAGCTCTGCATGACCTTACGTGTATACCAGCGTTCGGTATAGTTAAACGAAGGAGTAATATTGATGTACTTGAACAGATTGAAGGTAGCCTCCACCGGAATGGTATGCTTCATACCGGTTTTCCACTGAGAGAAAGGAGTCTTGAAAAGCAGATTATCTTTTGTGTCTACACTGTTTGTCAAAGCACCCGTGTACTGGAATGAAATCTTCTCATACCAACGTTCGTCACCCGCTGCCTTCTTACGCTTGAACGGATAAATACGGCTCAACGAAATATTCAAGTCGGGCAAGGTCATATTAACAGAAGAGTCCCTTGTATTCTGAGTAATATTGAATGTACTCGAAATATTCAATCCGATTTCAGGAAAGTTACGTGAATAGCTGATACTTGACGCCTTGGTATTGTTACTATATGCCGAAGGGTCGTACAATGAACTTAAACTTGAACGGTCGTAGCTACTGGTTGCAAAGTTTACACTTGCCGAGAATGAGCTGTTCGGGCTAGCTTTCGAGTCCTGACGGTGACTCCACTGAATACGGAAGTCCTTTGATACAGCATAATCGGGCATATTCTTTTCGCCTGTCTTTGTTACCAGATAACTTGCATTAAAGTAACCGCTATACTTATAACGCTTATTGTAATTGGATGCGGCAGACAGTCCCCAGGAACCTTTGGTATATATTTCTCCCAAAACCTTAAGGTCTACTTTATCATTAATGGCAAAATAATATCCACCGTCACGTAAGTAGAAACCACGGTTCATTTCATCACCATAGGTAGGCATAATGAAACCAGAAGAATAACTGCTGCTGAATGGGAAGAAACCGAAAGGAACAGCTATCGGAAGAGGTACATCTTCAACCACAAGTTGTGCAGGACCAAAAACGACATCCTTTTTAGGACGTACCTTCGCCATAGACAATTTAAGATAAAAATGCGGATGTTCCTTATTATCACAGGTGGTATATTTACCCTGAGTCATATAGATCTCATCATCAGCTCCTTTTTTGGCATTCTCACTGGTGACATATCCTTCTCCCTGCTGCGTTACAATGCTATTGATGAATCCTTTTTTCGTTTTGAAGTTATAACGCATGGTCTTCGACTCGTAAGGTGTTTCTCCGTCTTTAAATATAGGAGTACCCTGCTCTACACCAGTAGTATCTGCCACACCACGGGCATACACCGTACTACTGTCCATATTCATTGTAATCAACTCGGAAGTCAATTCAATGTTCTGGTAATTCACCTTTCCATCACCATACAAATGAGCGAAACCTCCTTTAGTAAACACGATAGAATCGGCTGCTTCGTAAATAACCGGAGCATCCAGAGGTTCTTTTTTAGGAGTTGTATCAAGAGCCAGTGAATCTGCTCCAATAGAATCAAGTCCTAATGAATCTACTGTCAATGAATCATTTTTTAAAGAATCGGCAGCAAGCGAATCCGTACGAAGTTCTGTTCTGTTACCTCGCGATCTTTTCCCTCTCACACGCTGAGTCTCAGCATACAAAGAGAAAAAAAATCCTACAAAGAACAGAAACAACAGCAGATATGTAGTTTTTTTAAATGACGCCATTCATTAATCTTTTACACAATGCAGTGCAAAAGTAAGCATTCTCTCTCAAATAAACACAAGAGCTACTGTTTTTAATTTATTTTTAAGACTATAAAAAGAGTTCGCACCAATAGTCAAAACGTTTACCACCCTCTTCGCCATATCGTGCAACACTTTTTCGGGCTTTTTCAATTCCTTTTTCATGATCCAGTTTGGACTTTGAAAAAAATTTGTCTGCAAAACAAATTATTTGCTCCTCAAGGCTGACCGGAGTCATTTCGCGATGTGGAACAGGCAAATCTTGCTGTATGATATTTTGCAGAGATAATCCGGCTCCCGTATGGCGTTCGCATACCAAAGCATGTTTCGGAAATCCTTCTTTACGAACCAGTTCTGCTCCTAAATATCCATGACAAATATAGGGGTACTTTCCAAAGCAACAGATTCCCTCGGCATCGGTTTGAAAGATACCGATATCATGCAACATGGCAGCCTCTTCTATAAATTGTAAATCCAGATTCAACTCAGGGTGCTTCCGTGCCATTGCAAGGGCTTTATCTGCTACCGAACGACTATGCTTCAATAAAATATGCTTTAACTCATTATCTTCAGGATAATATTTGTCTATTAACAACAGTGGATCCATGTAATTATTCTTTTATTATTACCTTTGTGTGAAACAAAGATAGTGAAAAAAAATCATCCGATATGAAATATATTATTTTATTCATTTACTGGCTGGCAGTTCTACAAACAACCGCACAAGTAAAAAACGGAGCCGACAGACTGGAGGAATTATTACCTCTGCTTGAAAACAAACGTATATCATTGGTTGTAAACCAAACCTCCCTTGTACAGAACGTACACCTTCTGGATACTTTGTATAATAAAGGAGTGCATATTACTCAGGTATTCGCTCCTGAACATGGATTCAGAGGGGATGCCGATGCGGGAGAATTTATAAAAAACGGTAAAGATTACCGGACTCAAGTGCCTATAATCTCTTTATACGGAAAAAATAAAAAGCCTCAACCGTCACAACTACAGCAAACAGACATTATGATTTTTGACATTCAGGACGTAGGTGCAAGATTTTATACATACATCAGCACAATGTTTTATGTCATGCAAGCTTGCGCCGAAAACAATAAGGAACTGATTATTTTAGATCGCCCCAACCCATGTGACTATGTAGACGGACCTGTACTTGACATGAAATACAAAAGTTTCGTAGGTATACTTCCCATCCCGATACTTCATGGCTGTACGATAGGTGAACTGGCACAAATGATAAATGGAGAGGGATGGCTAGGTAATAATCTCCAGTGTCCACTGAAAGTTATTACTATAGAAGACTGGAAGCACGGACAACCTTATTCACTTCCGGTAAAGCCCTCCCCTAACCTGCCAAATGATCAGGCCATTGCGCTCTACCCTTCTCTCTGTCCATTTGAGGGAACATCTATCAGTGTAGGAAGAGGTACAGATTTTCCATTCCAAATAATTGGAAGCCCGACAACAAAAAATCTGAAATTTCGTTTTATGCCTCATCCAATGAAAGGCTCTGATAAACATCCGCTACACCAAGATACATATTGTTACGGATTAAATCTCAGCTCGGAAAAGAATATTCCCAAAGGATTTTCTTTGCAGTATGTCATCCAGTTCTATAACTATTTTCAAAATCTCACCAAACATGCGGAAAAAGAATTTTTCACACGCCCACACTGGTTCGATCTTTTAATGGGAACCAATCAAGTACGCCTGGATATTCTAAAAAATAAAACAGAGGAACAAATCCGTTCTGCCTGGCAAAAGAAACTAAATCAATATAAAGAAATAAGAAAAAAGTATCTTCTTTATGAGGATTATCCGGCAATGTAAATACAAAAAAATCCGGCAGGCTTGAAGTGACCCCAAAAAGTTGGACGGTTTAAATATTATCCGTTTTGAGA
>OHBG01001104.1_pt1 | contig 9479 bp, 8 predicted proteins | sample 1577351 | NCBI WGS metagenome assembly OHBG01 (sample SAMEA3879596, study PRJEB24766) | human gut metagenome | biome: human-associated habitat; feature: feces | place: USA | collected 1985/1987 | reverse complement strand
GACGCATAGGTCGCACCCACAGGACCCCACCACTTGATGAAGAAGTAGTTCATGAGGCAGTTGCTGATGGCACCGGCCATCATGGTGACCATGCTGCGCTGGGACTTCTTATTCACGACATAGACGCTGTTCATGAACTGGTTGAAGCAGCTGCAGGTAGACGCCAGCACGAGGAACGGCACGAAGTGCCATGCGTAATAGTAGTTGGACTTCATGACGTGCATGACCGGGCGGCAGAGCCAGATGATGCCCGCCGCACAGCAGAACAGCACGCTGGAATAGGTGTGGAAGATCTGGGTAAAGAACCTGGCTCTCCCCTCTTCCTCGGTGACAGCCGACAGTTGCCATGCGTCGTAGAAGATAAGACCCAGCGTCGTGAGGATGGTGGGCAGGAAATAGCCGGTGGAGAGCAGGCCGCTCCATGCGTCGCCGCTGTGGCCGTCGAGGCCGTCGCACATCTCACGCACAAAGAACAAGTCGGAGGCGTTGATGATCCAGAAGCTTATCTGGGCCGGTATCATGGGCAGCGAGAAGTGGAGCATCTGCTTCCAGAGGGTCTTGTTGATGCCCTTCAGCTCGATGAAATCCCAGAGCTTGCCGGTGAACATCAGGAAGAGCACGCTCACAAAGTCGCCGCTGATGATGGCCAGCAGATAGCCGTTGGCCCCCCACTTGAAACCCACCAGATAGAGCACATAAAACGCCATGGTCGCCACGGTGCAGAGCACACCGTCCACGGCCACCAGCTTGTTCCACTGGCGGCTGCGCACGAACTGGGTGCAGAGGGTGCGCAGGCAGCTCATCAGGACGTAAATATAAATGAGCAGGCCGTACTGAGCCATATCGGGCAAAAACTGCGCCACCGGCCAGCAGAGCACGAGGATGCCGAAGCCGCCGAGGATTGTGAGCAGGCCGTTGGTGAACACCTGCTTTTCGCTGTTGCCCTTGTCGAGGCCGAAGCGGATGATGGCGTTGGACATGCCCATCGACACAAAGGGGATGAGCAGGTTGGCGTACTGGCTCAAAATCTTCGACAGGCCGAGGTCAGAAATCTCGGCCATCGCGTACGTCAGGAAGGGCTGAACGATGAGCGTCAGCAGCTTGGACGAAAAGCTGCTGATGGCAAAGATGATGGTATTGCCGGCGAGCTTCGAATATTTATCGCCGCCGGAGGTCTTTTCGCTTTCCAAAAGATTTTCTCTCCTATTTTAATAAATCCCGCCGGGCTTTCCAGTCCGGCATCAGCTTCGCCACTTCGGCCCAGAAAGCCGGGCTGTGGTTGGGCTGCAAAAAGTGGCAGTACTCATGCACTACCACATAGATCTGTGCCGCCTCGGGCATATTGTAGAGCTGGAGCGCGAAGGTGATCTGGCGCTTCGCCATGTGGCAGACGCCCCAGCGGCTGGTCATGCTGCGCACTTTAATGGTGGGCTTCTGCCCGCCCAGTACCCCGGCAAAGGCCGGGTAGACCTTGTCGCTCATGGCCGTGAAGTGGGCCAGGGCGGCCGCCTTGTCGGGCAGTTCCCCCTGCCGCTTTTCGCGGGCGGCCTGCCGGGCCTGTGCAGCCCGTATCCACTCCGCCTCGGCGATGACGTAGGCGTCAGCCGCTTCCAGCGTCGTGCGCAGGGGGATGCTGAGGGCCACGGTGCCGTCCCGTCGGACGTGGAGGTTGAGCCGCTTGACCCGCCCCCGCGTCAGCTCATAGGGGATGCCCCCGGCCGCCCGCAGCATCACGCGCCCTTTTTGCATCTGCGCAGCTCCGCAAGGGGCAGCTGAGACAGCACGACCGCGGCGAAGATGAGGGTGCAGCCTGCGCTCTCCCGCATCGAAAGGTTCTGGCCCAGCAGCAGCCAGCCGCCCAGCGCGCTGAATACGCTTTCCAAACACATGATAAGGCTGGCGATGGCGGGGTTCAAATCTTTCTGGCCCAGGATTTGAAGCGTATAGCCCGCGCCGCTGGACATGACGCCACAGTAGACCACAGGCAGAAAGTTTGCGCCGTACTCTGCCAGCGTGGGCGTCTCGAAGATCAGCGCCGCCGCAGAGCTCTCCACAGCCACCACGATGAACTGGATGAGGCTCAGCCGCACACCGTCCACAAGCGGCGAAAAGTGGTCGATGGACATGATCTGGAAGCTGAACAGCACGGCGCAGCTGAGAAGTATCCAGTCGCTGGTCTCAATGCCGCCGAAGCCGTTCTTCATGCAGAGCATATACAGGCCCGCCACAGCGATGACCATGCTGACCCAGAGCTGAACGCTGCCCTTCCGGCCCAGAAAGAGGCCGAACACCGGCACCATCACAACGTACATGGCCGTCAGGAACGCGGCCTTGGCCGTGGACGGGTTGATGGTGATGCCGATCTGCTGAGCCGCTGAGGCCGCGAACAGGAAGGTGCCGCAGACGAGGCCCGCCACCAGCAGGGTCTTGCGCTCCGATTTCTCCTTTGGCCAGCCGTAGGGCTGGCCCTGTTTTTTGCGTACGGCGTCGAAGGCGAACACGGTGGGGATCAGCACGAGGACGGCCAGCCAGCTGCGACCTGCGAGGAAGGAATAGGCCCCCATGCCGGAGCCTGCGCTCTGGGCTACGAAAGCCGTACCCCAGATAAAGGCACAGAGCATCAGCATAAGCGAATGTTTGGTCTGTGTCTTCATCCTATGCCCTCCACTTTGAGTCCGCCATAGAGGTAGTAACGGCTGGAATCGTAGGAGATGGTCAGACGGTAGCTGGCCGCCGGGTCCAGCCCGGAGATGACGCAGCGGTAGTTCTGACCATCGGTCTTGATATAATAGGTGCTTCCGTTGACGTACTGTGCGCCGCCGGCCACCTTCTGCCAGACGGACACCTTGTACCGCTGGGTACCCTCGGCGGTGCCGTAGCCGGTGATGGTCAGGCTGCCGCCCGGGACGGTGAAGTAATCGGTCTGGCGGCTCCAGATGCCGTTGAACACGAGGTTCAGGCTCCCGTTCACCGCCGCCGAGGCATACTTGGCCGAGGCGTCAGCAATGCCCTCGAGGTTCAGCGGGTCGCTGGTCAGTTCGGCCCAGCGGGTGCTGTCCTCTTCCTGCACCTCATTGTCCGCGCTGTTCTTCATGTCCAGCACAGTCTTGACGCCGGACGCAGCCACAAGCAGTACCAGCACCGCCACGACGAGCAGGACGATTCGCTTTATCTTTTTCATGATCTTTTATCCTCAAATTTTGTTTTAACACGAGGTTTTACACGATTTATATAGTATACCGCATTTTATGCTCCCATACAAGAGTTCAGGCTGTAGTCAGAGCGGCCAGCGCCGCACGTTCGGCGTCGGCAAGCTCCGGCTGAGCCGACCGGAACAGCGAATCGTACCGGTAGAGCGCCCATCCGCCCGCGCCGAGGCTGTGCAGACGTTCCACCTGCCGGGCAAGAGCGCTGCCCGTACACCACTGGCTCTGGCTGTCCTCGTTGGCACCGCCGTCGCCCTCGCCGATGCGATAGGCTCCCAGCCCGAAGTAGAGGGCCGTGGATGCCGCCCTGGGCATGGCCAGCCACTCCGGCACGATGTTCTCAAAGGCGAAGCGGGTGCTGCCCGACTGGAGGGTATAGCCGCAGCCCCAGTATATCTGCGGGCAGAGGTAGTCCACCACGGCGTTTTCGCCCTCGGCGGCCAGCCATGCTTTCACGTCGCTGTACTGCTGTCCAAAGTCGTTGTCGGGGTTGCCCTGCGGGCTGACGCCGAAACGGAGGGTAGCGTCGGCGGCTTTGACGGCGTCGTGGGCCGCTTTCACCAGCGCGGTGACGTTCTGCCGCCGCCATGCGGCTAGATCCCCCACGCCGCTGGCGGCGAACTGGGCCGCGTCCAGCGCAGCATCTGTCGTGGGGTAAAAATAGTCGTCGAAGTGGATGCCGTCCACAGCGTAGTTCTGCACCAGCTCGGCCACGCCCTTCACCACATAGTCTGCGGCTTCCGGGATAGCCGGGTTCAGGTACAGCCCCTCACCCACGGCGCAGACCCACTCGGGATGTACATTGGCAAGGTTATTTTCCGCCAGTGCGGGCGGCATCTTCGCCGAGGAGCGGAGGCGGTAGGGGTTCACCCACGCTTCCAGCGAAAGGCCCCGGCTGTGTGCTTCGGTGATGAGGACGTCCAGCGGGTCGAAGCTGGGGTCCTGCCCCTGCTCGCCGGTGCAGAGATGGCTCCACGGGAAGAGGGTGCTCCTGTAAAGCGCGTCCCCGAAAGGCCGCACCTGCGCGATGACGGTGTTCAGCCCGATGGACAGACAGTTGTCCATCAGCTCCGCCGCACCGGCACGGAAGGCTTCTTCGGAAGAAAAGTCCATCCCGGCCCATTCCAGATAGCTCACCCAGACGGCCCGCCATTCACCCGAGGGCAGGGCGGCGTTGGGCTCTGCTTCGTCCGTCGTCGGCACCGACGACGCCGAGGCGGTCTGTCCCCGGCCCAGCAGTACCGCTGCCCCGGCCAGAGCGGCACAGCCGGCCCCGGCCAGAAACGCCCGCCGCCCGAACCGGCCCCGCCGGGCGTGGCGTCTTCTCCGCCGCTGGGTCATGCGTCCTCCTGCATCTTATAGAGGCTCAGTGCCGCCCAGCCCCGGGCGCAGGCCAGCAGCACCCAGAGCAGGTTCGTCCAGAAACCCAGCGTGGCCATGCCGCCGTATTTCGCCATCAGCAGGAAGAACAGGTGGAGCGCTTCGGCGGCACCCACCAGCTGCAGCTGGCGCTGGATGGCCATGCCGCGCTTGTACTCAGTACTGAGCAGCAGCGGCCACGCCAGCGCAGAGCAGAGGTAGCCCGCCCAACCGTTGACCATGTAGCTCACCATCAGCAGCACGAACACGCCGGTGAAGTTGCGTTTTTCCCAGCTTGCCGAGCCTTTTTCCGCCGCGAGGAAAAGGGCCGCGATGCCCGCCGCGGCGAATGCGATCTGCTCGATGAGGCCGAAGCTGGTGCCGCTCAGGACGGCAAAGCCGTTGAGCATGGAGGCCGCTGCGGAAACCAGCAGCAGGAAATACCAGGTCTTTCGCGTGAATTTGAGTTTCATATCGTCCCTCCCGCCCGCAGAAAGGGCGCAGGCTCCCCCATCAGTTTTTGGAATTTTTCAAATATTATAACACATTTTGGGGCGTGTTGTGTTACAATAAGGAAAACTCGACACAAATTCCATCGGGAGGCGCACATGAACGCTGTTTTTTCCATCCTTCTTCTCGCAGCCATTCTGGGCTTTATCGTATTTCTGCTGTCTAAGAAAGACCAGAACCGCCGCAGCCAGTACGGCCCCAGCGGCCTGTCCGAGTTCCGCACCGACCTGCCGCTGGACGACTGCTTCGACCGGCTGGACCAGCACAGCCCGGACGATGTCTTTGCCTACGAGTGCCGCCGGGAGAACGACGGCGGCTTCACCCTCCACCTGACGCTCCATCAGCCCACCCAGCAGCCGCTGGACACCCTCTACACCCTCCGGTTCGACCCGGGCCGCCAGACCATCGTGACCCTCATCTTCATCCGGGAAGCTTTTGGCTACAAAGAGCCGCTGTTCCAGCCCGCGATGCTGGACGAGTTCATGCTGCGCAAGTTCGACGCCCGCCGCACAAAATAATTCCGGCAAAAGGATTTGCTTTTTTCTGATTTTTTGGTATACTTATAGTTAGTCCATGTGCGGCAGACCGCCGTCTTCGTGGGCCAGTAGCTCAGTTGGTCAGAGCTGGCGGCTCATAACCGCTTGGTCGCGGGTTCAAGTCCTGCCTGGCCCATAACAAAAAGAACCCCGGCTTAGGCTGGGGTTCTTTTTGTTATCGATGAAATGATATGCTTATCTTATCACTTTCCGCAGCGTCCCAAACAGCCGCTTCACATCAACAGGCTTTGCCAGATGGGCGTCCATGCCGACGGAGAGGGCTTTCTGGCGGTCTTCGTCGAAGGCGTTGGCCGTCATGGCGATGATGGGGATGGTGCGGTAATTGCCCGACAGATTGCGGATGAGCTTCGTCGCCTGATAGCCGTCCATGTTGGGCATCTGGATGTCCATGAGGATGGCATCATAATAGCCCGCCGGGTGGGCTTTGAGTGCCTCGATGCAGAGTTCACCGTCGGCAGTGCGCTCCACGGTAAGGCCGCTCTCTTCCAGAATGGTCACGACGATCTCTGCGTTGAGGTCGTTGTCCTCGGCCAGCAGGATGCGGCAGCCCTTGAGCCGGGCCGCGTCGCCCTCTGCGTTCTGCTCCTCTACGCTCTTCTGGGCCTCATCCGCCAGTGGGAACCCAAGGGTGATGGTCACAGTGGTTCCTGCGCCCAGCTTGCTCTGCACGTCGATGCTGCCGTGCATCCACTCCACGAGAGCCTTCACGATGGGCAGGCCGAGGCCGGTGCCGATGACTTTGCTCTCGGTGCTGGTATGCTCACGGGTGAACTCCTCGAAGATATGGGGCAGATACTCCTCGCTCATGCCGATGCCGTCGTCCTGAACAGTAAAGGTATAGCGGCCCGTCTTCGGCTTCTCAGCCGGCAGTTCTTTTACCGACACCGCAATATGTCCGCCCTCGGGCGTATACTTGATGGCGTTGCTGATGACATTCAGCAATATCTCCCGCACTTTGGTGCGGTCGCTCACAATATAGGGATGTTCGACATCCGTATGGTAGGTGCAGGTCAGCTTTTTCTGCTGGACAGAGGGCTCAAATACGTCTGAGAGCGTCTGCATCAGCGCGCACAGGTCGCCGGATTCTTCTTTCAGCACGGCCTTGCCGCTCTCGATGCGGGCCATTTCCAGCACATAGTTGATGAGCGAGAGCAGAAATGCGCTGGACGAGCGTATCTTCTCGGTGTAATCCAGCACCTTGTCCTTCTCGTCGATGTGCTTTTCCAGAAGCTCCGAAAAGCCGATGATGGCGTTCATCGGGGTGCGGATGTCATGGCTCATATTGAACAGGAAGCGGGTCTTTGCCTCGTTGGCTGCCCGGGCCTCCTGCGCAGACTTTTCAAGAGCCGCTTCGTGCTGCAGGTCCTTCTGGTGCCGGTTCATAAGTTCCCAGCAGGCATAGGCCGCCATCATGCCAATGATGGTGGCGATGGCGATGCCCAGCGAGAGCTGCTGGTCCGAGAACCACCCGGCCTTCGGAATGATTTCAAAATACCATGTATCGTTGGGGACGCTGCACGCAACTTCCAGCGCATTGCCGGGGAAATCCTCTTTGCTCTCCGCGATGACGATCTTTTCGCCGGTATAGGGATCTTTTTTCCAGATTTGATACCGGTAGCCAGCATCCTCCATCTTGTCCAGCTCGACCTCATCAATGAAGTTGTCCCACTGTAAAACAAGGATGGAGAAGCCCCAGAACGAGCGCTCTCCCTTTTCACTATAGGTATAGATGGGGTCGAACAGCAGCGCGCCCGTGCCGCCCTGCACCAGCTCGAAGGGACCAGCGATGGTGTACATCCCGCTGTTTTTGGCAAGGTTTGCTTCCTTTTTGCGGGCGGGGTTATGCAGCATATCGAGCCCGATGGCCGCCTCGTTGCCCGCTACCGGATACACCTGGGAGACGACGCCGTCTTTCGCCAGCTCGTGGGTCTTGATGACGCTGCTGCCATCCTGCATATTGCTGGATATAACTGCAAACTCCTCTTCACGGAGCACATGGCCCGACTCGATATATTTTTTGATGAAGTCCGATTCTGCCAGATAGCGGTTCAGCTGGGAAGACACACGGCTGATGGTGGACTCGGCTGCATAGACAGCCCGCAGCCGCTCGTCTTTTTCCTGATTGAGCGAGAGCAGCCGGAGCGAAAACAGGGCCACCGCAAATGTGAGCAGGAAGACCACTGCGGGCAGGATGACGTCCCTGCGGGCAAATTTTTTGAGTGCCATTGCTCGTTTCCTCCTGTTCCGGTATTTCCGTTTTATACCATTATAAGAAATCCGGGTGCAAAAGTAAATCATCCGCCCCGAAAATTCGCAAAAGTGTGTAGTAATGGAAAAAGCCCGGTGGTTTCAACGAACCATCGAGCTTTTTCTTGGCGGAGTAGGAGGGATTTGAACCCTCGCGCCGTTGTTTAGACGACCTACGCCCTTAGCAGGGGCGCCTCTTCGGCCTCTTGAGTACTACTCCAGAGCAAAGTGCGTTACACTTATTCAAAAAAATGGCGGAGAGAGTGGGATTCGAACCCACGGTACGTTGCCGTACGGCAGTTTTCAAGACTGCTTCCTTAAACCACTCGGACATCTCTCCTCGTGGGCACTCGCACACGCCGTACCGAATGCCTATTTAATTTACCAGATTTCCGGCCTTCTGTCAAGCCCAAATTGAAAGTTTTTCGTCCAGCCCTGCAAATCCCTCTCATGCGACAACCTTTTTTTGGCTGGCCGCTCACTTTTCTCTTTACAAAAACATCTTTTCGTTGTACAATAAAAGCATAAAATATTGACCTCGGAGTAAAGGAGTGTACGACCATGTCGTTTTCAGAGCTTTTGAAGCAGTGCCGCAAGCAGAAGGGGATCAGTCAGGCTGAGCTGGCATCCAAACTGGGAGTGACCCAGCAGGCCGTCGGCAAGTGGGAAAGCGGCAAATCCTCCCCCGACCCCGCCACGGTGGCCCGCATCGCTGAGATTTTGAGCACCACAGCCGATTTCCTGCTGGGGCTCTACCGTCCGGTGTCCAACGTGACCACCCCCGAGGAGCGTTTCTTCGGCAACTACGCCGAGAGCCTCATCCCGGTCATCGGCACCGTGAAGGCCGGGTACGGCGCACTGGCCTTTGAGGAGGATTATGGGCAGGAGTATGCCCGCGTCAAGGACCCCTCCAACTACTTCTACCTCGTCGTGCGCGGCGACAGCATGGAGCCCCGCATCCAGGACGGCGACCTCGCCCTTGTCCACAAGCAGGACACGCTGGAAAACGGCGACCTGGGTGTGCTGGTCTACGGCGACGAGGGCGAAGGCACCCTCAAGCGGTATATCCAGCGGGGCAACTGCGTCGTTCTGCAGCCCTTCAACCCCGCTTACAACGAGCTGGTCATCAAGGGCGATGACCTGAACCGCCTGCACATCGCAGGCCGTGTGGTCGAGACGAAGGCCAAGTGGTGAGCCTCGCCCCTCTCCCCGGGCATTTCCGTGGGGGCAAGGGGGTCGTATCCCCTTCGGGAGGTGGAGTTTTATGGAACAGTCGCTGATGGACAAGCTCACCATTCTGGCCGACAGTGCAAAATACGACGTCGCCTGCACGTCCAGCGGCGCGTCCCGTGCGGCGAGGGCCGGTACTCTCGGCAGCTGCTACGCACCGGGCTGCTGCCACGCATTCACCGCAGACGGCCGCTGCGTCAGCCTGCTGAAGGTCCTGATGAGCAACTGCTGTGCTTTTGATTGCAGCTACTGCGTCAACCGGAAGTCCAACGACGTGCCCCGGGCCACCTTTTCGCCCCGGGAGCTGGCCGAGCTGACCATCGAGTTCTACCGCCGCAACTACATCGAGGGGCTTTTCCTGTCCAGCGCC
>OHBG01001102.1_pt1 | contig 9496 bp, 6 predicted proteins | sample 1577351 | NCBI WGS metagenome assembly OHBG01 (sample SAMEA3879596, study PRJEB24766) | human gut metagenome | biome: human-associated habitat; feature: feces | place: USA | collected 1985/1987 | reverse complement strand
TCCCGGTCCGGTACTTATATTCTGCAATCACAGGGAAAGTACCGAAAGGATCGGTAGTTTTTTATCAGAGCAACATATCTTTAACGAAGTTTTTCACGGCGGAATGGAACAAACCCGAAGAGAAAAAGCCCTATGTCGATTCAAAAACGGCAGTTCAAACATATTCATATCGACAGATCTGGCTTCGCGAGGACTGGATATTCCGGAAATAAAGCACGTTATACATTATCATCTACCGATTAACGAAGAAACGTTTATACACCGAAATGGTAGAACTGCCCGTATGTTTGCCGAAGGAAATGCTTACTTACTGATAAACTCCGCTGAGAATATCCCAGAATATATTCAGAAAAAACAACCAGAAAGATTTAATCTATCCGTTAATATAGACCGATTGGAATTACCACCCATGAATACCCTTTATATCGGAAAAGGGAAAAAAGAAAAATTAAATAAAGTCGACATTGTCGGTTTCTTAATACAGAAAGGAGAATTATATAAAGAAGATATAGGCATGATCGATATAAAAGATCATTATTCTTACGTCGCCATCAATAGAAAAAAAATAAACCGTACTCTCAGACTAATTCGAAAAGAAAAAATAAAAAATATGCTGGATATTACATTCTGGAAATTTGTATTGGTGGGAATTGTGAATACTCTGGTGGGTACAGGGGTAATGTTTGCTGCTTACAATCTTTTGCATCTGAGCTACTGGGTATCTTCTGCATCGAATTATGTGGTGGGAAGTATTGTGAGCTATTTCCTGAATAAATACTTTACGTTTCAGAATAAAGAAAGATCCTGGAAGCAACTGGGGATGTTCGTGATAAATATTACAATATGTTATCTGCTGGCATATGGGATGGCAAAGCCGGTTGTGTCATGGATCCTTCATAATCAGAGTAAGAGTGTGCAGGAGAACCTGTCTATGCTGTGTGGAATGGGAGCGTTTGTGGTGTTTAATTATGTAGGCCAGAGAGCTGTGGTGTTTAAGAAGTAAAATACTCAAATGCCGAAAAATGTATTAGAAAAAGAATAGTATTTGAAAAAGGAGGTTCAAAAAGTGAAGAAGAAAAAAATGAAAGCATTTTTAGTTGGAATCTGTACGTTGAGTATGGTGCTTTCGGGAGTGAGTGTTTCAGCAGAATCTGACAATGTTCAAGCAAATTCAACAGATAGTCAGAGTACAGAACAATCGGTTGTTACGGAAGAAGAAAAATTGTCAGAGGTAGGAAGTGCAACTGAGGAAGAGGATTCGAATGAAAATGGAGAAGAGAATCAAAATGATGTTACAGTGGATGATGTAACAGAACAACCGAATGAAGAGTCAAAAACAGAAATTGATATGAACAATCCAGAAAATGCAACTGGAGAAAGGAAAGTTATTGGCGTAGATGAGAATGGAAATATATTTCAAGTTGAAGAAGAAAGTGATGGTGTAGTAGATTCTCCGGAAATGCAAAGTCGAGCATCAGGAACGAAGATTGTCAATTTTCGTGCAAATGCATCGGGAACAACAGTAACAGATATTACAACATATTCTGAATATGGGACGGGTATTTCAGGGTATACGTATGGAAGAGCAGGTGCAGATGCTGCGTATCTTGGAACAGAAAATGGAAAAATAAAATTCATGCAAAGTGGTGTAATCGGTTTGGTGGATGCGTCAAAGGTGCAGGTTGTTTCTCTGGGAAGTGTGAAAAGCTATAGTAATTATTATGCAAATGGAAACTCGATTATCCATAGAATATGTATGGATATGACAACTGGAGGATATGGTGCTTCCATTACAGTAGGTCCACAGCAGTCGTATATGACAACAGGAACAACTTATTATAGTTATGACGGACATTATTTTTATACTAATTACGATACTATGATTTCGGACTATTGTGCGAATACACGTGTTAATTCGATTAATTCGAATCAGCCATATTATAATTATTACCAATATTTACCTTTGCGCGGACAATCAAAATATTCAGCAAATGAGTTGAATTCATTGATTCATAATCGGGCAAAAAACAGTAGTAGCAAAATGTACAATATGGGAAGTGTTTTTGTAAATAATCAGAGCACATATGGAGTTAATGCAATGTTGATGTCATGTGTCGGAGGATTAGAAAGCGCATGGGGAACCAGTAACATAGCAAAAAATAAGAATAATCTATTTGGATTAAATGCGGTGGATTCTTCACCGGGAATCAGCGCAGATACCTATTCAAGTGTAAATGATTGTATTAAAACATTTGCAGAAACGTATATGTCAAAACGATATTTAAGGGCTAATTATACATACTATCATGGTGGATTTCTTGGAAATAAAGATAGTGGAATAAATGTAAGCTATGCATCAGATCCATACTGGGGTGAAAAGATAGCAGCACTGGCATGGGCAATGGATAACGAGGGTGGTAGAAAAGATCAGAATAAATATAGTATTGGTATTACAAATGCGAATTCACTTGCAATTCGTAAAGAGGCAAATACATCGTCAACACAGCTTTATAATAACGGAAAGCTATCGAACTATGCATTTTTGATTCTAGATGAAACAGGTGATTTTTACAAGATTCAGAGCGATCCGGTATTGGATTCTGGAAGGACCAAAATTGATACGTCAACAGGAGCTTATAATTCATCAAAAATGTATGCATATACAAGCAAAAAATACGTATCAAAGATTAATAGTGGCACCAATAAAACGGAACAGACAGATACTGGAATCATCTATAGTGCACATGTAGGATGGCAGGCAGAAAAAGCAAATGGTGATATAGCTGGGACAACCGGCCAGAATAAGCAGGTTGAGGCGGTAAAAATACGCTTGAAAGATACCGGATATAGTGGAGCAATCGAGTATAGCGCACATGTAGCAGACATCGGATGGATGGATTGGGTAACAGATGGAAATATTGCCGGAACAACCGGAAAAAATAAACAAATGGAAGCGATTAAGATACGTCTGACAGGAGAAATTGCGAACTACTATAATGTGTATTATCGTGTTCACGTATCGGATTATGGATGGCTTGACTGGGCCGAAAATGGTGATGTCGCCGGGACAACAGATGCAGCAAAAAAAATGGAAGCAATTCAGATAAAATTAGTTGATAAAAAATCAAAGGCGCCAGGAAGTATCACACAATCATATATCCAACCACTCCTTCAGTATCAGACACATGTACAGGATATTGGATGGCAGAACATGTTGTATGGCGGAGGAAAAGCCGGAACAACAGGACAGGCAAAACAAGTAGAGGCTTTGAAGATTAAATTGATTAATCAAAGAGTTAGCGGTAGTATTTCGTATCAGGCACACGTGTCAGATATCGGATGGCAGAACTGGAAAAATGAAAATCAAATTGCCGGAACAACGGGACAGGCAAAGCAGGTAGAGGCTTTGAAGATTAAACTAACAGGAGCAATGGCACAGAAATATGATATCTATTATCGTACACATGTAGCGGATTATGGTTGGTTAGATTGGGCGAAAAACGGAGAAATGTCTGGAACCTCAGGAATGGCAAAAAGAGTAGAATGTGTGCAGGTTGTTCTTGTTCAAAAAGGAGGAATTGCGCCGGGAAATACAGATAGGGCAAACATAGTTAAATAATATGAATTTTATGGAAAAAGGCGGATTGATAATCTGTCCTTTTTCAATTATGCGATATATTAAGAGTGTTACCAAAGGTGAAGGAATAGTAAAAATAATAAAATAATCAAGAATTGATGAATTGTATATTGAAACAAAAAAATGACTAGGGTATAATGCTGTTTGGTTAACTTATACAATAGATTAGGAAGAAATGAAAATGAAAAAGAACAAAAGAAATAAAATTTTATTGTTTTTGAAAGGACTTGGAACCTTTTTGACTGTTTTGCTTATCACCATATCTACTTTATTGGCATTTAGCGTTAAATGGATGTTTAAGACATGGACGAGTCTTACGATGGATGAGTTGGTGTATCATTTGACAACTCCATTAGAAGGAACGAATACGGATATGATCAAAGTATATTGTAATCAATGTGCGGTTCCGGCAATATTGGTGTTGGCTTTTGCTGTTATACTTGTGCTCGCAAATCGAAAAAAGGAAAAAGTTTTTCGACGTGTAATTCTATTTTTGAGTATTGCAGCGGTTGGAATTGCGTCAGTTACAATAGGGATAACATGGAATATTTTGGACATAGGAGATTATTTAAAAGGTCAGAGTACCTATTCCACATTTATTGATGACAATTATGTGGATCCATCGTCGGTAAATATTACGTTTCCAGAGCAGAAGAGAAATCTTATTTATATATTCCTGGAATCAATGGAAATGACATATGCAGATCAGGAAGATGGAGGAGCGTTTGAGGAAAATGTGATTCCAGAATTGACAGGACTTGCACAGGAGAATGAAGATTTTTCGGGAGAAGATAAGAAACTAAATGGTGGATATTCTATGCCTGGAACAACATGGACGATGGGAGCAATGTTTGGTCAGACATCCGGTCTTCCATTAAATATTTCAATTGATGGTAATGGGATGGATACACAGGATTCGTTTTTTCCGGGAATTACGACAATGGGAGATATTCTCCAGAAAGAAGGATATTCACAGACTCTTTTATTGGGATCGGATGCGACATTTGGAGGAAGAAGATTGTATTTTACAGAACATGGACAATATGACATTTTTGATTATAACTATGCATTGGAGAATGGCCTGATTCCAGAAGATTATAAGGTGTGGTGGGGATACGAAGATGAAAAATTATTTGAATTTGCAAAAAATCGTCTTCAAGAACTTTCTCAGCAGGATATGCCATTTAATTTGACAATGCTGACTGTAGATACACATTTTGAAGATGGTTATGAGTGTGAATTGTGTCCAGATACATTTGGAAAGAATCAATATGCAAATGTAATGGCATGTTCAAGCAAACAGGTAAAAGCTTTTGTGGATTGGGTAAGTGAGCAGGATTTTGCGGAGAATACAACGATTGTGATATCTGGAGATCATCCAACTATGGACAGTGATTTTTGTGAGAATGTAGATAGTAGCTATGTGAGAAAAGTATATACAACATATATAAATCCTGCAGTTCAGAAAGAAACGGATAAAAAAAGAGAATATACAACATTTGATAATTTTCCGACAACAATTGCAGCACAGATTGAAGGAAATCGTTTGGGATTAGGAACGAATTTGTTTTCAACAGTAAAGACTTTAAACGAAGAATATGGAATAAGTAAAGAAGCAAGAGAACTTAAAAAACAATCTAAACTTCTGAAGAAAATGGCTCATATAGATAAAAATAAGCAGGAATTATTAGAAAGAGAAGGAAAAGTGCCTACTGCAGAAATAAAAAGTGAAAAATATAAAAGTGAAGAAGGTGTTTTAGCGTTAAAAGTAAAAAATATAAAATACATTCAAAATGGAATACAATCGGTGACTGCTGCAATATGGAAAAATGAAGATCAAAGTGATTTACAGTGGATTCCGATGGCAATTCAAAAAGATGGAAGTTGTACAACAAAAATAGATATGAATATTTGGAATAAGGAAGATGGAGAATATAATGTTCATATATACATTGTGGACGGAAATGGAAATCAGTATAATGTTGCACAAAAGATAGTGGAAATTAAAGAAGAGACCGAATAAAAAAAAGGGAACGTTTTATTATAACGCTTGTTATAAAATGTTCCCTTTTTGTTAAGCTTGTAAAAATAAAGCTCGCAATAGTTGAAACTCTTTGTTATACTAAAAGTTAGAATAATTTTGATAGGACGGGTAGAATGTGGAATATAAAGAAAGAAAATGTTGATAAACAAAGTGTAGTTTGGAATATAATGTCAAGTGGACTGAATTCGGTAGTATCTATGTTTTTATTACTTGTAGTTACAAGAGTAAGTGGGGTAGTAGATGCTGGAATATTTTCACTTGGCTTTTCTACATCACAAATGATGTTGACAATTGGAAATTATGGAATGAGAAATTATCAGGCTACAGATATAGAAAACAAATATTCGTTTGGCATATACAGAAGTTCAAGAATAATTACGAATATTTTAATGTTAGGAGCAACGGTGGTTTTTGTACTTATTAAAGGATATTATCTTGAAAAGGCAATGATTACGATTCTATTATGTATACTGAAAGCCACGGATGCAATTGATGATGTTTTTGGGGGATATTATCAAAAAAATGGTCGATTGGACATGAGTGGAAAAATAATGAGTATACGTATTGTTTCTTATGTAGTTGGTTTTTGTGTGGTACTACTTATGACAAAAAATCTTGTTATTTCCTGTTGTATAGCTATTGTGATATCAGGAATTGTTCTTTTTGGTCTTATATATTCAACAAAAGAAATTTTTGAATTGGAAAAGCCAATATTTGAATGGAAAAAAATTGGAAGACTATTAAAAGAATGTTTCCCGTTATGTATCAGTGCTTTTTTACTGATTTATATGGGAAATGCACCAAAATATGCAATAGATATATATATGACAGATAAAGCGCAGGCGTATTATACATACCTATTTATGCCTTGTTTCGTGACAAATTTGTTTGTTGGATTTGCTCTCCAACCGTTGCTGGTACGTTTATCTAAAAAATGGGTTCATAAAGAATATAAGAGCTTTTTAAAATTATGTGGGATGATTGTGATAGGGGCGATTGCAATCTCAGCAATTATTGTTGTTATAGGCGGGATAATCGGTTGCCCTATTTTATCGATTATATCAGGTATAAATTTAAATAAATATAGAAAAGAGCTGATTATACTTTTGGTTGGTGGAGGCTTTTTTGCAATGGTAGTTATAGAACAGGTTATTTTAACTGTTATGAGAAAACAGCAGTTTTTATTGTTAGGATTTATTATAGCGAGTATAACGGCTATGATTTGTTCTAATCCAATGGTAAAAAGTATGCAATTACAAGGTGCAGGAATGGCATATACAACGTCAGCAATTGTTTTATGTGTGGTACTTGGAATTATGATAGTTGTTTTGTACCTTAAAGAGAAAAGGAACAATAATTGACGGTGAAAGAGTAACAATGCTATACTGTAGTAAAAAATAGGAGAAAAGATTATGAATGATATAAGAGAAAAACACACATTCGTTATTTGCGCATATAAAGAAAGTCGTTATTTGGAAGAATGTATTATTTCACTTAAGAAGCAAACTGTAAAATCTGAGATTTTAATGGTTACATCGACACCGAATGCATTTATTTCGGGTATGGCTGAAAAATATAACATACCTTTAATTGTAAATGAGGGTGAGGGAGGAATTGTACAGGACTGGAATTTTGGCTATCGCCAATGTAAGACTCATTATGTTACTATTGCGCATCAGGATGATGTGTATTTTAAAGATTATGCAAGAAGGGCTGTAACATTTCTTGAAAAAGCAAAGAAACCGTTAATTTATTTTTCTGACTATTGTGAAATAAGAGATGGGAAGAAAGTAGCGGACAATCAACTGTTAAAAATGAAACGTCTTTTGTTATCACCGCTGAAGATAAAAGCTTTTCAAAATAGCCGTTTTGTGCGTAGAAGAAGTTTGGCATTGGGAGATGGAATTTGTTGTCCAGCAGTAACTTTTGCAACACAAAATTTACCGAAACAGGTGTTTACAGTTCATTTTCGTTCAGATGAAGACTGGGAAGCATGGGAAAGATTATCAAAAATGAAGGGGACATTTGCCTATGATTCGACAATTCAGATGGGACATAGAATTCATGAAGAGTCAGAAACGTCTATTATTATTGGCGATAATGCAAGAAGTCATGAAGACTATGAAATGTATTGTAAATTCTGGCCAAAATGGATTGCTAAGTTGTTAGTAAATGTTTATTCAAAAAGTCAAGATTCAAATAAAACAAGGTAGGAAACAATATGAAGAAACTAATTATTATACCAGCATATAATGAGAGTGAAAATATTCAAAAGACGATTACAGCTATAAAAAACGAAGCACCAGATTTTGATTATGTAATTATAAATGATTGTTCGAAAGATAATACAAGAAAAATTTGTGAGGAAAATCATTATAATATTATAAACCTTCCAATTAATTTGGGGATAGGTGGAGCAGTACAAACAGGATATCGTTACGGATATGAAGAAGGGTATGATCTTGCTGTTCAGGTGGATGGTGATGGTCAGCATGATCCTAAATTCTTGAGAATGATGGCAGATCATCTGGAAAAAAACAACCTGGACATGGTGATTGGATCACGTTTTATTAATAAAGAAGGATTTCAATCTTCAGGAACGAGACGAATTGGAATAAAGTATTTTACAATTTTGATTCAAATTCTGACAGGTAAAAAAATTACGGATCCGACTTCTGGACTTCGTATGGCAAATAGAGAAATAATGAAAATATTTGCTTATGATTATCCGAAAGATTATCCGGAACCAGAAAGCATAGTGGCGATTTTAAGAAAAAAGAAAAAAGTTGAAGAAATTCCGGTTATTATGAAAGCGAGAGAAGGAGGGGTTTCTTCAATTTCTCCTAAAAAATCAATATATTATATGATAAAAGTTACTTTGGCAATTTTGATTGAATGTATTCGAAAGTAGGTGTATAAGATGAACTCACGTATTCAAATAATTGTAGCGATTGTAATTATTATAGCTTTGTGTGTTATTATAAATATGATACGAAGGAAAGCGTTGGAACTTAGATATGCATTGACGTGGCTTTGCGTGGGAGGAATTGTATTAATACTGGATCTTTTTCCAGGAATCATGTCAGTTTTATCTGGGGGTATGGGGATTGAAGTGCCTTCCAATATGTTATTTTTCTTAGGCTTTTGCTTTTCGCTAGCTATTATATTTGGACTAACAGTTGCTGTGTCTAAAATGTCAACAAGAATTAATGATTTAACACAGGAAATTGCTTTGTATATGAAAAGAGAAGAAAAGGAGGAAGTAAAAGGTGAGAAAACTAGTGACATGGTTTCTGATGGCTGCAATGGTGATAACTAGTGTAGAAGTAAATCTAAATACGGTCTTGGCGGATGATAATGCTTACCAAAGTATAGATTATGAAAATAGTACAATAAGTGACGATATACAACCCAAAACAGAGGATGTATCAGAGGAATGCCAAGAAGAGAATGATAGTATAGAACAAGGAAATGATGAATTAAAAAATGAGACGAATGGAATGTTGGAGGGACAGGATCCAACAATAGAAGAACAGAATCCAGAAATAGACGACTGTGCAAATAGCTGGAGATATCAGAATGGAGAAGAAGTTCAACAGAGAAATCAAAGAGAAGTGGCAGAACAGTCCCTTTACATAACCCAGCCTAATATTAGCAGAAGAGGAATTGATGTATCAGAACACAATGGGAATATAAATTGGGATAAGGTAAAAGCAGATGGAGTTGAATTTGCAATTATACGGTGTGGCTATGGCCAAAATTCATCTAGTCAAGATGATAAGAAATGGCTTAGAAATGTATCGGAGTGTGAACGT
>OHBG01001072.1_pt1 | contig 9742 bp, 11 predicted proteins | sample 1577351 | NCBI WGS metagenome assembly OHBG01 (sample SAMEA3879596, study PRJEB24766) | human gut metagenome | biome: human-associated habitat; feature: feces | place: USA | collected 1985/1987 | reverse complement strand
ATTCAGAGCCATGCAAATTAAGGCAGAATATGCTTGTTTACAAGCATATTTGACTTAATTTATATGGCGAAGTAACCACATAAGCAAAAGAAAAGCTGTAAAACAGCGATTTTGCGCATGGGGGTTCTGAATAGTTACCATTATTTTATATCAACGAGTCCATTTCTAATGGCAAAGACCGCTGCCTGTGTTCTATCACTGGAATCTATCTTTTTAAAAATACTTGAAAGATGATTTTTTACAGTACGTTCACTTATTCCTAATTCTACTCCAATTTCTTTATTAAACATACCTACTGCAACCAACTTCAATACTTCTATTTCTCTCTTGGATAACTGTTCTAATCTTTCTGCATCCAAATCTCTGGCAATTAATTTAGAATTCAAAAGTGGAATCAAACTTGGTTGAATAAATTTATCTCCTTCATATACAGATGTCACTGCTCTTATTAATTCATGTGCATCAGAATCTTTAAGGACGTAACCATCTATTCCAATATCAACAGCTCTTAATAAATATTCAATCTCGTTATGAACAGTAAGAATAATAACCTTGGTCTTTAATTTCTTTTTTCTAATCTCCTGGAGTGCTTCTATACCATTCATAACCGGCATATTAATATCCAATAAAACAATATCCGGTTTACTGGAGCGGATTTTCTTGATACACTCCTCCCCATTGTCTGCTTCATCAATAACCTGAATCTCTCCATCAAATTCAAGTATACGTCTTAATCCCTCACGAACCATTTTGTGATCATCTGCTATTAGAACTCGAATCATACTCATTATGTACCCTTTCTATTAATTTGACACTCCACCCATATATTTAACCAATAGGAATTGTAACAATAACTGTAGTTCCCGTATTGCCTGTATCAACTGCCATACTTCCATTCAGAAGCTTTACCTTTTCCCTCATAAACTGCATACCAAAATGATTTTCTTTTATATCTGACTGTATACCAATACCATCATCGCGTATTTCCAGATATATCTCTTTATTTTGAATATGTAATGTTACATAAAGCCTGGAAGCTTTTGCATGTTTATAGACATTCGTTACAGCTTCCCGCAGAATTCTATATACTGTAATCTGAATCACATTATCAACAGAATTTATGGAATCAATATCAAATGTAACATTCATATCACTTTTCTGGTCAACATCTCTATATAATCTTTCAATAGATGCATCCCAACCAAAATCATCAAAAGACATTGGTCTGAGATCATAAATCGTATTTCTGATATCCTCAATGATATCTTTAATTTGCTTTTTCGCAGAAATCAGTTCCAGTCTTGCCTGTGTGACATCTTTGTCAAAATACAGATTCGCTAAATCCAGCTTCTGAGATAATGCAACTAATTCCTGCACTGTAGTATCATGCAGATCTTCTGCAATACGACTTCTTTCTGTCTCCTGAAGCATAAGAAAATCTTTGTAAGACATATTGTTCTTATCTCTTATCATGCCAATGGCTCCCTGGCAGGCAGACCTGCTTTACGAGGATATTTCTTCGGTGTCTCTTTTACTTTTTCTATGATAAAAAGATTTCTGTAAATATCTGATTCAGGTAGCATGAATTCCCTTTGTCCAGTAACCTTGCCTCCCAGTAATCCAATCGCATGCTGCGCTGCAATACTCTCTTCATTGATTTTCTCGGATTTATAAGAAATAAAGTGTCCGCCTACCTTTACATAAGGAAGACAATACTCCGATAAAGTAGATAGATTTGCTACAGCACGTGATACACATAAATCAAAGCTTTCTCTCATACTTCCAGGTTTTGCAAAGTCCTCAGCCCTGCCATGGATTGCTGTAATTTTATCTAAGTGAAGAGTACTGATAACCTCATTTAAGAATTTGACTCTTTTTCCAAGAGAATCCAACAATACAATATCCATATCAGGATACATGATCTTTAATGGAATTCCTGGAAATCCTGCTCCTGTTCCAATATCTATGACCTTCATCGGTTTCGTACAGTCAATTGCCTGGCACAAAGACAGACTATCTGCGAAATGTTTCATACAGACTTCTTCAAAATCAGTAATTGCTGTAAGATTCATAAAAGAATTCCACTCAATCAGTAACTGATAATAGGTAAGAAATGACTGTTTTTGTGTATCTGTCAGTACAAGATCAAAGCCTGCTACTGCACGTTCTAAAATAGAAATATCTAAATTTGTATTATCACTCATATTCATCCTTATTCGTTATGAGCAGCATTCGCTGCATGAAAATGTTCCAGATAAACCAGCAAAACAGAAATATCCGCAGGACTTACTCCGCTGATTCTTGAAGCCTGACCAACACTTACAGGCTGGAACTGCTTCAGCTTCTGTCTTGCCTCAAGACGAAGACTCTTCACATCATCATAGTCGATGTCAACAGGAATCTTCTTCTTTTCCATCTTCTTATACTGTTCTACCTGTTTAAGCTGGCGTTTGATATAACCATCATACTTGATATTAATATTGATCTGCTCAATGACCGCCTCATCCAAAGGCTTACGCTCAGGATCAATCTCAGCAATCGCTTCATAGGACAACTCTGGACGACTGATTAACTCAGCCAGAGAAGCAGCTGTATGTAGACCAGAGCTTCCCTTGCTTTCCAGGAAATGCTGCATTTCCTTATTTGCACCGACTTTGGTATTCTCAAGACGTATAATCTCTTCCTCGATCTGCGCCTTTTTCTTCAAAAGCGCATCATACTGCTCCTGAGATATCAAGCCTACCTGATATCCAATCTCACGCAATCTCAAATCCGCATTGTCCTGACGCAGCAAAAGGCGATATTCTGCTCTTGAGGTCATCATACGATATGGTTCGAAATTCTCCTTCGTAACCAAATCATCTACCAATACTCCCAGATAAGCCTGAGAACGATCCAAAACAATCTGCTCTCTGTCGCGTACAAAGAGACTTGCATTGATTCCTGCCAGAATCCCCTGCGCTGCAGCTTCCTCATATCCACTGCTTCCATTAAACTGTCCTGCACTGAAAAGCCCCTGAATTGCCTTAAACTGCAAGGTAGGATATAACTGTCCCGGATTAATACAATCATACTCAATCGCATACGCATTACGAACCATCTTGCAATGCTCCAATCCTGGAACAGTACGATACATTGCCAGCTGAACATCCTCAGGCAGAGAAGAACTCATGCCCCCGATATACATTTCATTTGTATGCAATCCTTCAGGTTCTATAAATACCTGATGTCTCTCTTTATCTGCGAACTTAACAACCTTATCTTCTATAGATGGGCAATATCTTGGACCTGTTCCCTCAATAACACCCGCATAAATAGGCGATCTGTCCAGATTATTACGGATGATCTCATGCGTCTTTTCATTTGTGTAGGTCAGCCAGCAGGAAGCCTGTTCAATCTGTACATCCTCCGGATTAGTAGAGAAAGAAAAAGGCACAACTCTTTCATCGCCAAACTGCTCTTCCATCTTACTGAAATCAATAGAACGCTTATCCATTCTGGCTGGTGTACCAGTCTTGAAACGACGCATTTCCACACCCAGACTCTTTAATGAATCTGTCAGATAATTAGCAGGCTGCAAACCATTTGGACCTGTATAAGTAATTGCTTCTCCACACAGACATCTTGCTTTAAGGTAAGTACCTGTACACAAAATAACAGCTTTTGCTTCATAGATTGCGCCGGTATAAGTCTTCACACCTGTAATTTTCTTCGTTGCAAGACCATTAGGTGTCTCCAGCTCCTCTGCCAGAAGCTCAACAATCTCTGCCTGTTTGATTGTCAAATGATCCTGATTTTCCAGGACCTTACGCATAGCTCTGGAATATTCTGCCTTATCAGCCTGTGCACGAAGAGAATGTACCGCAGGTCCTTTGGATACATTTAACATCTTGGATTGAATAAAAGTCTTATCTATATTTTTGCCCATCTCTCCACCAAGGGCATCCAATTCCCTTACCAGATGTCCCTTTGAGGAACCTCCGACATTAGGATTACATGGCATCAGAGCAATACTGTCTACACTCACTGTAAAAATTACAGTCTCCAAACCAACTCTGGCGCAAGCCAGCGCAGCTTCACATCCCGCATGCCCTGCACCAAGGCATTTTTATATCCTTCTTTCATATTATTTCCCCATACAGAATTTTGAGAATATCTCATTAACCAGATCTTCTCCAACTTCTTCCCCTATAATTCTGCCAAGAGCAGCATAAGCACTCATCAGATCAATAGAATAGAAATCCTCCGGCATTTCATCTTCCAGACTCTTCTGCACCATTTTCAGACTGTCATATGCTTCAACCAAAGCCTCTTTATGTCTCTGATTGGTAATATATATCTCATCATTTACTGCAATTCTGCCTGCAAAGAACATATCCTGAATTGTCTTCTCAAACTCATCTATTCCCGTATTATCTTTGGTCGAAGTACGAATTACATGCAGACTGTCATCATGCTTTTCTTCACCCTCATAGATCTCACGAAATTTATCTTTGATCTGTTCTTCTGTTACTACCGACTCCAGATCCGTTTTATTCAAAAGGACAATTACTTTCTTATCACGTATTAATTCAATAATTTGTTCGTCATTTTCATCTAATTCTCTTGAAGAATCTACTACATATATAACAAGATCCGCCTGATTTGCATACTTACGTGCCTTTTCTACGCCAATTTTCTCCACTTCATCTTCTGTATCACGAATACCAGCTGTATCAATCATATTCAGTCCAATTCCATGCAGTTTGATTGATTCCTCCAATACATCTCTTGTCGTTCCTGCAACACTGGTAACAATTGCCTTATCCTCACCTACCAGAACATTAAGCAGGCTGGACTTACCAGCATTAGGCTTACCTAAGATAACCGTGCGAATACCATCCTTTAACATCTTACCATTATCCGCACTGTCTATCAGCTTCTTTAATTCCTGACTCAGTCCCCGTGTTTTTGCCATAAGCTTATCTGGATAACCTTCCAGACTGATATGCTCCGGATCATCCAGTGCAGATTCTATAAAAGCAATTTCATACAGAATATCTTCACGCAAGCTGCGGACTTTTGCAGATACAGAACCTTTTAACTGATTCACGGATGCCTTCATTGCAAATTCATTTTTAGAATGAATCAGATCCATAACCGCCTCAGCTTTGGACAAATCAATTCTTCCATTTAAGAAAGCTCTCTTGGTAAATTCACCCGGCTGCGCCAGTCTTGCCCCATGATGCAGCACAGTTTCCAATATACGGTTCATAACAAGAATTCCACCATGACAGTTGATCTCAACTGTATCTTCTGTGGTGTAACTGTGAGGACTACGCATGACTGCCACCATAACTTCGTCAATCAGCTCATCTTCATCATATATATATCCATAATGAATGGTATGGCTTGCTGCCTGTGACAGCTTTTTTTGATTTTTAGGTGAGCGATACACTTTATCTGCTACCAACAGGGCATCACTGCCGCTGATTCTGATAATTCCTATTCCTGAATCACTGACTGCTGTTGCAATCGCTGCGATTGTATCTGTCTGCATATCCCGATGACTATACCTTTCTCATTTTAACCTATTTAACTTTAACTATAATCTATTTTAGCGATTATTTCAATGAAATATCTCACTAAAACAGCGTCACAATCAAAGATACTCCTGATAAAATCAGCATAATAATAACCAGCTTCTTAATTTTCTTCTCATCCAGAAAACTACTGCCCTTCATTCCCAGAAATAATCCCAAAGCCATAAAAGGGAATAAAATAACAGACTGCTTTAGCGTAGCCAATGTAATAATACCGGTGACACCATACATTACCAGTCGAAACAGATTATCAATCAAAAAGACTATACATAGATTTCCTTTAAAAGAACTACTGTTATCTGTAACACGTCCCATATATGCTGCCAGCAAAGCGCCAATTCCATACAATCCACATAAAATACCGGATAAAATACCAATTGTTATTAATAACAGTTGTGATTTTTTAGTTTTTCGCATATATTCACGCAGAAGCATCTCTACCCCAATCGCAATGATTACAAATCCAAAGATACCTTTAATAACTTGTGTATTTGTATTTTTAAGAAGCAGTATTCCTGGAATATCACCCAATAATACAAGACCTGCTAATGGAAGACACACCTTCCACTGTACAGACTTACGTTCCTTATAGGAAATCATAATATTACTTGGCAATCCAAGAACCAATTCTACAGGAGATATATTTACATTATTCGTACTGAAGCTCAATATAGTGGAGAAGACAAGTGTATTTGCAAATCCACACAGCCCTTTTACAAAGTAAGCACATACTGCGGCAAACATCATCCAACCCATTTATTACATCCTGCCTTTCTACTACACTTCAAAGAAATCCTCCAGAATAGGAACAAGTCCATCTTTATTGTTTGATTTCTGCGTAACTTTGTCTGCAATCTCCTTTACGTGTTCTGCACCATTACACATAGCTACACCCATACCGGCTGCTTCTATCATGGAGATATCATTATCCTGATCCCCTGCAGCTAATGTATTTTCTATTGGAATACCAAGATGGTTACTCAGCCACTCCAATGCTTTCCCTTTACCGGATTGAATCGGAAACATTTCCAGTAAATTATCATTGGAAAATAATAAGTTAATTCTTCCTTCTGCCCATGGCTTTAGAACCTCTTTTAACTGCTCTAGCTTTCCTCTTCCATCAATGGAGATTGCAACACATTTTAAAGGCGGCTTATCCTTAAAGGCATCTGATGCCTGTCCTACCAGAAGTGTAGGCATATGAATAACCTTCTGATAAAAATCCAGCTCCTTTGTCTGCCTCTTAGATACAATTGCACAATCAGTATAAGAATGTATATGAACACCCATTTTTTCACATACATCAAAGATATATTCTACGTCCTTCAATTCAAGTCTTTTCTCCATGATAACATGACCAGTTGCAGCTTCTACTACAATCCCACCATTACTTCCAATATAATACAGGTTATTATCGGGAATTCCAAGCTGCTCTCCTACCTCCATTACACTCATCATAGGTCTTCCTGAAGCTAATACCATATAATGTCCAGCTTCTGAAATTTTCTCTATCACTTTTCTGGTTTCAGGAGTCAATTCTTTTTTATCATTTAATAACGTACCATCTATGTCTGTAAAAAATATTTTTTTCAACTTAATCACCTCTATACTGAAAAAGTCCCCACCCAATTGGTGAGGACTCTTAAATACCGATTCCTATCGTTTTAAAGTAACAACGACACGTCTGTAAGGTTCTTCGCCTTCACTATGTGTTGTAACAAATCTGTCATTCTGTAATGCAGAATGGATGATTCTTCTTTCATAAGGATTCATAGGCTCCAAAGATACAGGACGTTTTGTACGCTTTACTCTGTAAGAAATATTCTTAGCCAGATTCTCAAGTGTCTCCTTACGTCTCTGTCTGTAGTTCTCAGTATCCACTTTTACTCTTATGTATTCGTCAGTACCCTTGTTTACTACCAATGAAATCAGATACTGCAGGGAATCAAGTGTCTGACCTCTCTTACCGATCAGAACACCCATTTCGTCTCCGCTTAATTCAACATCCAGTGCATTCTCTGTTTCATCAAATTTAGCATCAATGACTACGACCATATTCATAGCCTGGAATACATCCTGAAGGAATTTCTTAGCCTGATCCTCAACAGATAACTTTTCTTCAATAATTCTTGCTTTAATAACAGCAGGTTTGGAATTGAATCCAAGAAATCCGGTAGAACCTTCTTCAATTACTTCATATTCCAATTTATCACTTGGCACTGTAAAGTGCTTGCATGCTTCTGTAACGGCATCATTAACGGTTTTTGCTGAAAACTCCATGAATTCCATGTTCATTTACCCCCTACTTATTGTTCTTTTCGTTGTATTGCTTTACCATATTAGCCTTGGCTGCCAAAGAACCAGGCTTTGCATTCTTATTATAATATTCTGTAGATTCTTTAATTGCCGCAGCCTTCTCTTCTGCTGTTTTAGCAGGTTTATTGGAAGCTGTATTCTTATAAGCTGTTTTGGATGAGATATTCTTGGTATTTGTTCTTGCAGCTGCATTTAACTTGGCAGGATCAATACCTTTCTTCTTCATCTTTTCATTATACTTTTCAATATTCTTAGCAATCTCTGCATCTACATCCATTTTATCAATGTGTTTATTGATTGCAATCTGCTGGATACTTCTGACAACCGCACCGATAACCCAGTACAGACCCATACCTGCGGGAAGTGTTAAACAGAACCATGCTGACATAATCGGCATAACGGTATTCATCATCTTCATAGACTGCTGCATGCTGTCAGCCATATCACCCTTTTTGGCATTGCTGTTATCATTGCTTGGAGCCTGAGGCATCAGCTTATAGTTGATCCACTGTGTCAGAGCTGCCAGAACAGGAATCATAACAGCACCAATCAGAAGCAGATAATTATTGGAAGCAAAAGAACTAGTGATGGTATCCATTGGTGTATTACCAATATTCAGACCGAGGAAATTGTTATAGGTATCAATCAGACCTCTGGTAGAACCATTACTCAGAATCAGACTTCCATTATAAGTCAGATCAGCCAGTCCAAATTTTTCTGATAAAGTAGCCATATCTGTACTGGATACCTTATTCAGAGTATCAATAATTGCATTTCTTGTGTTGCCTGCAATATCAAAATTCTTAGCATAATATGCTGCGGCACTCATGCCCTTTACATATTCCACACCATCTGCAGCGCTCATGATCTTATCAGCCAGAACACCAAAAGCGTCACCTAACTTGGTAACATATGCCGGCATGGAATAGATAACACGATACAGGGCAAACAGAATCGGCATCTGAATCAACAGCTGTACACAGCTTCCAGATGGAGATACACCATACTTTGCATACACCTTGGTCTCTGCGTTCATGGCAAGCATGGATTCATTGTCCTGCTTTCCCTTATACTTAGCCTGAATTGCCTGAATCTCAGGATTCATTTTTGCAGAAAGCTTGGAGAACTTCTGCTGCTTATTAGTAAGTGGCATCAGTAATAAATAAATAACAATTGTAAAAAGAATAATAGATAAACCGATATTGGGAATACCAATCAAATCAAGAAACTCGAAAATAACGTTCATGATAACGCCAAGTAACTTAACTACATACTGGAATATCGGAGTTGAATTCTGTGTCAATAAAATAAAATCCATCTGTCTCCTCCTAATCAAGACTCCCTTTTATGGTACCGGGTCATATCCTCCCTTTGAAAAAGGATTGCATCGAAGAATTCTCCATAACGCAAGTAAACCGCCCTTGACGGCTCCATATTTCTGAATCGCTTCCAGACCATACTGAGAGCAGGTTGGATAATATGGACACTTCGTACTTTTAAGCGGTGACAAATACTTCTGGTAGAATCTGATCATTCTGATCATGATATATTTCATAGATAACCTCCTTATCAGCAGGTTATTAATATTCTATGGAGCTTCGATACATGCAGCAGTGCACTCTCTATTTCGGCATAACCGACTTCCTTTGCACCGACCCTTGCAACGACTACTATATCTAAACCACTATTAAATATATTTTCATGTAGTCTGTAACTTTCTCTGACTAATCTCGTAATCCGATGTCTTACGACACTGTTTCCGACTTTCTTACTGACAGAAATTCCAAGCCTGTTTTGATCTGTTCCATTCTCCAGTACATACATGACCAGATATTTGTTGGCGT
>OHBG01001063.1_pt1 | contig 9904 bp, 8 predicted proteins | sample 1577351 | NCBI WGS metagenome assembly OHBG01 (sample SAMEA3879596, study PRJEB24766) | human gut metagenome | biome: human-associated habitat; feature: feces | place: USA | collected 1985/1987 | reverse complement strand
CGCACCGCAGAAGTCTGCAAATCATTTTGATTTGTAGACTTTTTTTATGTTATAAACTGTAGTCTTGACATTTTTCATTACCGAATCATTGCAGAATTTCTAACCGTTGCAACGGCTTATGTACAAACTCGTAGATTTTATCTTTTCCTATTTGCTTATATTATTTAGTTGACAAGTTTTTTGTTGTAGATCTTGCTGACGAACATTATCATTCGAAAAAGGATAGAAAAAGAAAAGCATATGGTTATAAGAAAGGGTAAAAAAGTACCATATCAGTAAGCAAATAATCCGAAACAGAGTGAATAGATCTTAAATTTGACAGATATTAGATAATAAAGTATCAAACGCTCTTGAGTCAGATGTGCTATATTTGCAAAAAATACTATGATATATGAAAAACAAAAACTATTTGTATGGTTTATTGCTGTACGGATTCATAGCCGGATTTACCTCTCCGGTTTCAGCCGAAATCCGTCAGTGTGATAAAGAATTTATATCCTCAGATGATTCACACATCGTTTATATGGGAAGAATTAGCCGGAGTATTCCTCATATTGTCCGCTTTACTTATCCGGGAGTCAGTATACTGGCAAACTTTGAAGGAACATCCTTACAGATGAAAGCAAAACCGGGAAGCGGAGCGTTTATGGTAGAAGTTGACGATGAATTGCCTTATCGGATTAACTTCGCTGAAAACGATTCGATCCAGACGTTAGCAGAAGGATTACCGGAAGGAACACACCGTGTTCGCATTATGTATGCCATAGAAGGATATGAACTGAAGCCAGCATTCAAGGGCTTTTATTTAGATAAAGGATGCAGACTGGCCGAGGCTCCGGTGTTACCTGAACGTCGAATTGAATTTATCGGTAATTCCATTACTTGCGGTTATGGAGTAGAATCAGAAAATCCTTCTGATCCGTTTACCTATGAAACGGAAAATCATTTTTATACATATGCAGCCCGTACGGCAAGAGCATTGAAAGCCCAGCATCTGGTAGTGGCCCGTTCCGGAATCGGTGTATACCGTAACTACGGTGCACCTCGTTCGGGCAGTAAGGACTGTATGCCTGCCATGTACGAACAGGTCCTTTTTACAGACTCTACAGAGTTATGGGATCATACGCTTTATACACCGGATGTGGTGTGTATTAATTTGGGAACAAATGATACAAGTCTCGACAATTATGACATGAATCTGCTGGCTGAGGGATATCGCAGTTTTGTGAAAAAGCTCCGTGCTGTCTATCCTCATGCTAAACTGGTATTGCTGACAGGTTCCATGATGAATGGAAAACCATTAGATGATGTAAAGAAAGCAATGGATACCGTAGTGGGTGAAATGAACAGTCAGGGGGATAAAGAGATATATCGTTTTGATATGTCGCCTCAGACAGGTTCGCTGGGGATAGGTGCTAGTTACCATCCTTCCATGCGACAGCATCAGAAGATGGCTTCAGAGCTGACCGCCTTCCTTAAAAAACTGATGAAATGGTAAACTGAAAGAATTACTTTAAAATATTGAAGATATGAAAAAATGGATTATCAGTGCCTGTCTGCTGATGATGCAGGCTGGGGCATGGGCAAAAGTTACATTGCCTGATATTATGAGTGACAATATGGTTTTGCAGCAACAGACAGAAGCCTGTTTGTGGGGAAAAGCCAATGCAAATGCCGAAGTTACAATCCGTCCGTCGTGGAATCGTGAAACATACAAGGTTACTGCCGGTGCAGACGGAAAGTGGATTGCAAAGATTAAGACTCCTACGGCAAGTTACAACACTTACACCATTTCTATTTCCGATGGTGAAGAAATCATTTTGAATAATGTACTGGTTGGAGAAGTATGGTTCTGTTCTGGTCAGTCGAACATGGAGATGCCGTTGAGAGGCTTCTGGAATTGTCCGATAGCAGGAGCTAATGAAACGATCGCTACTTCATCAAAGTGGAAAGGAATCCGTGTAGCTACTGTTGAAAAGAACGGACAATTGCAGCCTGTCGACGAATGTAAAGGAAGCTGGAAAGTTAGTAATCCGGAAAATGCTCCGGCATTCAGCGCGACAGCCTTTAACTTTGCGATGATGATGAATCAGGTACTGGATATTCCAATTGGTATTATCAACTGTAGCTGGGGAGGTTCGATGGTAGAAGGATGGTTGCCTCGTGAGATTGTTTCTCAATATCCCGATATTGACCTGAAACGTGATATCCGTAAGGAAGACGGACACGACTGGTGGCATTATCTGAGTCCGACATTGATGTACAACGGTATGCTGAAACCTTTGCAGAATTACACTATTAAGGGATTTTTGTGGTACCAGGGAGAATCGAACGTAGGTAAACATAAAACGTATGCTGAACGTTTGAAAACGATGGTCGAACTCTGGCGTAAAGAGTGGGGATTGGGTGAGTTGCCGTTCTATTATGTAGAGATAGCTCCATTCAATTCTACAGAAACTACAGGATGTGCATTGCTTCGCGAAGCACAGTTCCAGGCACAGTCTATCATTCCAAACAGTGGAATGATTTCTACAAACGATTTGGTAGAACCTTATGAAATAAAAAATGTTCATCCTAAAAATAAGACTGATGTAGGAAAACGTCTTGCCTATATGGCATTGAGTAAGACTTATCATGTTCCGGGTATAGAAGCTTACGGACCAGTCTACAAATCGATGGAAGTAAAGGATGGTGCAGCTATTTTGTCATTCGATCATGCAGAAGAAGGATTTAACCGTTTGTCTGATATGGAAGGATTTGAGGTTGCAGGAAGTGACAAGGTCTTTTATCCGGCAAAAGCTGAGGTCTTTAATAATTTGCAGATAAAGGTGACTTGTGATAAGGTTGCACAGCCCGTTGCTGTACGTTATTGTTTCCGAGATTTCCAGCCGGGAAATGTTGCAAATCTTCGTGAACTTCCTTTATATCCGTTCCGCACTGATAATTGGGAATAATAGATGCTGCTACAACAACATTGTGAAAGTTGGCTTTTATAGAGTAGTTATTTTATAATGTTTTTAATATGTGACAGTGATTTTTGTAAAATATGGGAATTTACAATTACTTAAAATTTGCAGGTGTTCGTCTGTTATTATTATTTGTATTTTGCATAAATACTTTTGAACTTTTGGGAAATAATAACCAGCGTGTTATTGTGCTGACAGATATTGAGGCTGATCCGGATGATACCCAATCTTTGATACGTTTACTGTTATATTCTAATCAAATAGATGTCAAAGGGCTGATAGCTGTTACCTCTACGCATTTAAAGAATAATATTTATCCTGAATCTATAAATAGAGTAATAGAGGCTTATAAAAAAGTACGTCCTAATTTATTGAAGCATGAATCAAATTATCCGTCATCGGATTATTTGTATAGCTGTGTAAAAAAAGGAGTTCCTGTTTATGGAATGCAGGGAGTTGGAGATGATTTCACTTCAGAAGGATCTGAATGGATTATAAAAGAGCTGCAAGTAAACGATGACCGTCCTCTCTGGATTTCGGTATGGGGAGGAGCCAATGTCTTGGCACAAGCATTGTATGATATCCAGAAAAGATTTTCAGAAGCTCAGGCAAATGAATTAATATGTAAGTTAAGAGTCTATTCTATCTCAGATCAGGATGATGCAGGAATATGGATAAGGAATAAGTTTCCTTCTTTATTCTATATAGTTTCTCCAGGAGGCAGATATGGAAGCGCTACATGGCCCGGAATTAATGATGTCGTTAAAGGACTTGATAATAGCTGTGTTTCCAATAAATGGATTTTGGATAATATCCAGCAAGGACATGGACCTTTGGGAGCTGCTTATCCGGATGTTGCCTGGGGTATGGAAGGTGATACTCCTGCATTTTTATCTTTAATACCTAATGGGCTGAGTGTGCCGGAAAAACCTAACTGGGGAGGTTGGGGAGGACGCTATGCCCAGGTGGAGAAAATATAGGGAATGTACCTGATGAACCAGAAACTCGTCCTATTTGGACGAATGCTTCTGATACATTTTTTAGGTATGTATATAATCCTTACGGTAGAAGTATAAGGAAGGATAGCTTGTGTTTTTCTGGAAACAGAGCTTCTTTGTATCGTTGGAGAGAAGATTTTCAAAATGATTTTGCAGCGAGAATGGATTGGTGTGTGAAAGATTATGCTGCTGCCAATCATCCTCCAGTTGTAAAGTTATCCCATTCATCAAAAATAGATGTTGTATCGGGAGAATATTGTGTTTTGAATGCTGCAAAAAGTTATGATCCTGACGGTGATCATTTAAGCTTTTTGTGGTTCTCGTATAAGGAAGCTGGCACATGTAAATCTGCTGTTAAATTATTTGAGCCTGAAAATGTTTATAAAGTTGCTTTTATAGCTCCTGAGGTTGATCAAGATGAAACGATACATATCATTCTTAGAGTTACTGATCATGGTTATCCAGCTTTATCAAGATATCAGCGAGTGATTATTTGTGTACATCCTAGAAAGTAGTTTTGTAAGTAATTAAGTTTGTAATATAGAAAGTGCTACTTTCTACTGAATTATTCTAGATTTCTGGAAGATATTCTGATTGATGACAGAAGTTAAATAAAATAGGGCTGATTCCCCAAATGGAATCAGCCCTTGTATTTGTGTTTCTGTGTTATGCTTGATGGATTTACTAGAATTGCACTTCTTCCAAATACAAAACTCTGCTGGAATAATCATTCTGTTTGTGATAATCTACGATATGGTTGTAAGGTATTTCCAGTCCGTTTGCCATCAGATAAGCACCACTGTATACTTTCCCTTCAAAGGCAAGCGGTTGATTGTCTATACGGTTCAGCTCTGTGATGCGATACTTTTTGTCAGGATTAAGTCCTGCCATTGTCACGCGAGGCAAATGCTGGTTGACGAAATGTTCTGTTTTCCACCAGTAGAATACGGCCTTATCCTTTTCAGGACTGGTATACATCAGCGAAGCTACTCCCAAACGGTCGTAAGGTGAGATGAGGCGGTAAATATCTCCCAACTGTACAATCGGGCGAATCTTCTTGTAGTCAGCTATAGCCTTGCGGCACAAGTCCTTTTCTTCATCGGTCATATTCTTGGGCTGGATTTCCATTCCCAGTCGTCCGCTCATTGCCACATCAATACGGTATTTTAATGGAATGGTACGGAAAGTCTGATGATTAGGAGCTGCGCTGATATGTGAAGCCATGGCAATAGCAGGGAAGAAGTACGATGTTCCCCATTGCATATATACGCGCTGAAGTGCATCGGTATTGTCGCTCACCCAAAATTCATCAAAATAGGGAAGAATACCATAGTTGGCACGTCCGCCACCGCTTGCACATGCTTGAATAGTCAAATCTGGATATTTGGCACGGATGCGCTGGCATATTTTTTCGAATCCTTTGTGGTATTCTATATACATATGGCTTTGTTTATCCGCAGGCAGATAGTTGGAGCCATGATTCATGATTGGCATGTTTGCATCCCATTTGATATAAGCTATTTCAGGGTAATTTGTCATCAAGTCGTCTACAACCTTAAATACGAAATCTTGTACTTCCGGATTAGCCAGGTCAAGTACTACTTGTGTACCTCCACGTCCCAGTACTGGGTCACGCTGAGGAGCTTTCAGTATCCATTCAGGATGTTTTTCATACAGTTCGCTGGTAGTGTTTGCCATTTCAGGCTCTATCCAGATACCAAACTTGATTCCATGTTTCTTGGCGTCTCTTATCAATCCCTCAATGCCTTCGGGCAGCTTGTTCTTGTCTACTACCCAGTCGCCCAGTGAAGAACTATCGTTCTTACGCGGATATTTGTCGCCGAACCATCCGTCGTCCATTACGAAAAGTTCACCTCCCATTGAGGCAATGTCACCCATCATCTGGTCCATGCCCTTCTGGTTAATATCGAAATATACACCTTCCCAGCTGTTCAGCAGAATGTCGCGTACGGTGTTACCATGTGCCAGCTTATACGTTCTTCCCCATTTATGGAAGTTACGGCTTGCACCGCTCAGACCTTCGTTACTGTATGTAAGAGCAACGGCAGGAGTCTGAAATACAGTTCCTTTAGGAAGTGTATACGAAGAGTTCTCTTCGTTGATACCTGCATAAAACTGATGATAGTCGCTGTCGTCAGTATCTATTCTCAGTTTGTAGTTTCCCGAGTAACAAAGTGCAGCTCCGATAACACGTCCTTTATTTTCCTGAGGAGCACCATCGAGTGAAAACATCACTTCCGCGTGCGATGTGTGTGAATTGCGTGCACCGTCTTTGTTCTTGATAATTGTCATGCCCGGTTGTAAAGGCTCTTGGGTAAGCTGACCTTCGTTTGCCCATGAACCTGATAAATGTGAAAGCCATACGTTCCCTCTGCGGATTGGCAAGTAGGCAGATGCAAATTGTGTCAGGTAAACAGGTTTTTTCTCTGTGTGGCTTATTTCAGTCCATGTTTCTATCATGTCTACATCTTCGTAGGCTTTATAGCGTACATCTATATAGAAAGGATATACCTTATCTTTCAGACGTACAGTGGTTAGTGTAGCCTGGTTCTCTTTATCAGTACTTACGCTTACCACTTCCATTTGTGTTGACATGTTTCCATCGCCATGTCTGACAGCCAGTGCAGTTTCTCCAGGGCAGTTCATACCATAAGTCGGATAAGCTGTATGGTCGCAGTTCTTGGCCTCGTTGATATTCTGTAAATCAGTTTCATTTAACTTATTTCCATAATAAAGATACTTCAGCTCACCACCGGTTGGTGCATTCAGGACAAGCGAAGTGTTTGGTGTAGAAATGCAAATGTTTTGTGCCCACATGTTTCCGGCAAGTAAAGAGAATCCTGCCAGCAGATAGATCTTGTTTTTTACTTTCATGCTTTTCATCTTTTTGATAATCGGTTTATACAATTATTAATTTATTTGCAAAAATAGTAGTTATTTTATGAACGGACTGATATGGTTTTATCTTATTTTGATAGAATGGTAGAAGTGAGATAAAATATTATCGGGAACAGGCGATAAAAGTTTGTACAGAAAATAAAAAAATATCAGCATGTTTTTCTGAAGATATCAGCATATTTCTTTGAAAATATCAGCATATTTTTTCTATAAACGTGAACACGTTTTTTCTTCGGTTTTATGGTTTTGTCATTTTATTATGTATATTTGTGATAATGAAAACAAATGCTATGGAAAAACTGGTAAATGAAAATTTTATACGCGAAATAACTCCACTTTCGGACAAGGACTGTTTTTATATAGCCGACCGGCATAAGAAAGAGTTTACCTATCCGATGCATTCGCATAAAGAGTTTGAATTGAATTTTGTAGAACATGCGCCTGGAGTGCGCCGTGTGGTGGGTGATTCGGCAGAGGTTATAGGCGATTATGATTTAGTGCTGATCACAAGTCCGGATCTGGAACACGTTTGGGAGCAAAATACCTGTTCGTCATCAAATATCCGGGAAATAACCATTCAGTTTGTACCCGCTTTTTTGAGTGGACTGATAGATACCAATCAGTTTGATATGATTCGAAAGATGCTCGACAAGGCGCAATACGGCTTATGCTTCCCAATGGATGCGGTGATGAAAGTGTATGCACTGATAGACAAGCTTCCGGAAATGAAAGGTTTTTATGCAGTAGTGCATTTTCTGACCTTGCTGTATGAACTTTCACTTTTTACAGATCAGGCACGTACGTTGTCTAGTTCTTCGTTTGCAAAAATCGAAGTGCACTCAGACAGCCGGAGAGTACAGAAAGTACAGGATTATATTGGAAAACATTATCAGGAGGAAATCAGACTAGGTCTGCTTGCTGATATGGTAGGTATGACAGAAGTTTCGTTCAGCCGTTTTTTCAAGTTGCGCACCGGAAAGAACCTGTCAGATTACATTATTGATTTACGTTTGGGGCATGCTACCCGTTTACTGGTAGATTCAACGATGGCGATTGCTGAAATCTGTTATGAGTGCGGTTTCAACAATCTTTCCAACTTTAACCGTATCTTTAAGAAAAAGAAAAATTGTTCTCCGAAAGAGTTCAGGGATAATTATCGGAAGAAACGTACAATTATTTGATAAAGCTAGTATGGTGAGTAAAGCGGTGTTTCCTTTCAAGACTAATGTCTGTAAAAGAAACATCGCTTTTTTATTGTCAATGTTATGGTAAGATGAACTATCGCTGTTAGCGTATATAAATAAGGTATTAAAAAGCGGTTTGTGATAGAAATGCAACAATCAGATAAAATAGTATTGCTTTTTTATTTTATGATAGTCTACTTTTGCAAGTGTTAATCGAATGGATTTTTAATTTGAAATGCTATGGACCGAAACATGATTAAAAGCATCTTTTCTATTCTGCAAGTTTGTGTATTGTGCTGCCTGATGTTTTTATATGGTAGTGTAAATGCTAGTGCAGCTGTGGAACGTTTGTCTGTAAAAGGAACCTTTCTTGTAAACGAAAAAGGCGAAAAGGTCGTATTGAAAGGAGTCAGTATGGGCTGGCATAACTGGTGGCCTCGCTTTTATAATGCTTCGGCTGTGAAAACGCTGAAAGAGCAATGGAATTGTACGCTGATTCGTGCCGCTATGGGAGTAGAGCCCGAAGGGGCTTATCTTAGCAATCCGGAGAAGGCGTTGAAATGTGTGACGGCTGTTGCCGATGCTGCCATCGCCAATGATATGTATGTCATTATAGACTGGCATAGTCATGGGTTACATACAGAAGAGGCGAAAGAGTTTTTTAGTCAGATAACCGCTCGCTATAAAGGTGTTCCCAATGTTATTTATGAAATATTCAACGAACCGGTAAAGGATACCTGGGCTGATGTGAAAAAATATTCAGAGGACGTCATTGCTTGTATTCGTGCCGTCGATAAGGAGGCATTGATTCTGGTGGGTACTCCTCATTGGGATCAGGATGTACATCTGGCCGCCGATGATCCAATAAAGAATGTACATAATATAATGTATACACTGCATTTTTATGCTGCTACTCATAAAACTTCGTTGCGTGAGCGTGCCGATTATGCGCTGGAAAAAGGACTTCTTCTTTTTGTTTCCGAATGTGCTGGCATGGAAGCAAGCGGAGATGGAAATATAGATTTGCAGGAATGGAATAAATGGCAGGTGTGGATGAAAGAACATGCTGTCAGCTGGGCTGCCTGGTCAATAGCTGACAAAGACGAAACTTGCTCGATGCTTTATCCTTCAGCACCTGATACTGGGTGGAAAAGTGAGGATTTGAAGGAGTGGGGGCGTATTGTAAAAGAAGTGTTATTGGTAAAATGAGATATGTTGTTTATGTATAAAGTATTTTTTTAGGTAAGGTTGAAAGGATAATGGTTTTTGTGCCGGTAATTCTCTGAATTATCGGCACTATTTATTTGAAAGTATTCGGGAGATTTATAGAACATAGAGTAGATGTAAGTAATTAGACTATCTACAATGTTGTGAATTATTGGATAAAATTATATCATATTTCTAGATAGTTTCCTCTTACTTTTGCATTGTTGAAATAAATCTAATAGATATGCGGAAACAGAACTTTTTTTTGTTGTTAATGTCACTTGTGGTTATTGTGTCGTGTACCACAACGTCGAAAAATCAGAAAGAGAATAATTTTGTACGAGTAGAGAACGGACAGTTTATCCGTAATGGAAAGCCTTATTATTACATTGGTACTAATTTTTGGTATGGTGCAATATTAGGCTCAGAAGGCGAAGGAGGTAACCGTGTGCGTCTATGTCGCGAACTTGATTCATTAAAAAGTATTGGCATTGATAAAACAGCGTGTGAAAGTGGATTATCCCAACATCGAAGTGGAAACCTATTCGCCACCCTATAAGCCGGAGTTTTCGGAAGAGGACAATAGGGCGATAGTTGAAGCTATCAACAAGGCAAATCCTGATTTGCTCTG
>OHBG01001062.1_pt1 | contig 9912 bp, 4 predicted proteins | sample 1577351 | NCBI WGS metagenome assembly OHBG01 (sample SAMEA3879596, study PRJEB24766) | human gut metagenome | biome: human-associated habitat; feature: feces | place: USA | collected 1985/1987 | reverse complement strand
AGGAAGCATTGGAGGATATTCATTACAGGGGAGGAAAAGATGCGGTAGCCCTTTATTTCCGTATCAATCCGGACAGTCATTTTTTCTCCGGGAAAGGACTGATACTGGGAGGCAGCCACAGCCCGAATCTGAATTCCAACCACAGTCTGGTCGGAGATTTGTCGGCCATCTTGATTCAAAATGTAAATCCGCTTGTTAATTTCATTCGTGTTCCAAGCAAAAAGATTGCATTGATGAGCGAATGGGAAACCAAGATAGAAGCAATCGCCAACAGCACTATTCCGGTAAATGTGACAAGCCTATCCGGTGTGCCGTCGTGGATGCTGGTACTTATCAAACGTATCCTTGAAAAGACAGGAAAGCAGAGTGGCTTTCACACCGTATCGTGAGCAATATAAACAGGTGATTACAACACCTAAAATGCATTATGTAGAGACCTACAATGCTTCGGAAGGATATTTCGGAACCCAGAACGACCTTTCCGATCCTGCCATGTTATTAATGATCGACTATGGAATTTTCTACGAATTTGTTCCGTTGGAGGAAGTGGGAAAAGAAAATCCACGGGCTTATTGTCTTGAAGAAGTCGAGCTCAACAAGAACTATGCAATGGTTATTTCTACTTCCTGTGGTCTGTGGAGATACATGATTGGTGATACTGTGAAGTTTACCAGCAAGAATCCCTATAAGTTTGTCATCACGGGAAGAACGAAGCATTTCATCAATGCATTTGGTGAAGAGCTGATTATCGATAATGCTGAAAAAGGATTGGCAAAAGCTTGCGCCGAGACCGGAGCACAAGTTTGCGAATACTCTGCAGCACCGGTGTTTATGGATGAGAACGCAAAATGCAGGCACCAGTGGCTAATAGAATTTGCCAAAATGCCGGATTCCGTAGAAAAGTTCGCTTCGATACTTGACGCTACGCTGAAAGAGGTTAACTCTGACTATGAAGCCAAACGATGGAAAGATATCGCTTTGCAACCATTGGAAGTGATCGTAGCCCGTCAGGGATTGTTCCATGACTGGCTGGCACAGAAAGGAAAACTGGGAGGACAACACAAAGTACCCAGATTAAGCAATACACGCGAATATATAGAGTCAATGCTGGTGCTGAACAACGAATAAAGTTATCCGAACAAATTAAATCATTATATGACAGAAAGTATCCTACAGTGTACATAATATGCACTGTGGGACTTTTTTGTATTACCAGCTTGCAACTGGTATCTACAACGCTATAAGCAAAAAATAAAGAATAAGATGAGTCGATTCTGTTGCAGATGGCAGATGATTTTTACTTTTTCAAACTTTATAGGAGACTGAAGCAATGATTATTCTACAATGATTCCACCGCCTAGCAACAAACCATCTTTATAGAAGGCAGCAGCCTGCCCGGATGCGATTGCCGTCAACGGTTCGTGAAGTTGTACATGCAGGAAATTATCTAGTGTAACTGTCACGGTACAATGATTTTCCTGTTTCCGATAGCGAATCTTCACAATGATATCCGCATGCCCTAACAAACGTTCCCGATTAACAATATTCCAATCTTTAAGTAACATCTCTGTTTTCTCCAAAGCCTGTAGGGAAGCGAGTACTACTTCATTCTTTTCCGGGCGAATTTCCTTCACAAAGACGGCACGATTCAAATGAATGCCCAAGCCACGCCGTTGTCCGACGGTATAAAAAGGATAACCCTCGTGCCAGGCTATAAAATCTCCCTTTTCATCGACAAATCGTCCACGTCTGACCTCCGCTGACCAAGTCTGACCTGCACTGACCTGGGGCTGACCTACGCTGACCTGCGGCTGACAATTGCTGACCAACCACATTTTCAGAAAGCTTCGATAATCCATCGGGCAAAAGCAAACTCCCAAACTGTCCCTTTTCACCGCCACTTTCTGAAATCCCCGTTCAGCAGCAAAGGCACGTGCTTCCACTTTGGTAATATCTCCCATCGGAAGCAACATTCTCCGAAGAATATCCTGTTTGAGTCCCCATAAGAAAAAGGTCTGATCCTTGTCCGAATCGGCAGCGTAAGTTATATAACAGGTATCATCCACCTTTACTTTCCGTACATAATGCCCGGTAGCAATATAAAAAATCCCCATTTCATCGGCTATTTTGGAAAGAAGAGGCCATTTGAGATAGTTATTGCACAACGTGCAGGGCACAGGAGTATGCCCCACCATATATTCATGCACAAAATATTCGATAATCTGTTTGCGGAATATCTCGCGGGCATCATACGTGATATGACGGATTCCCAAACGCTCTGCCAGATGGCGGGCATCTTCCAGATATTCGGTCGAGTCGTTCAACTCATAGAAACGGAAAGTAACTCCGGTCACCTCATATCCGGCTTCCAGCAATCGCATGGCAGCTACGGAACTGTCCGTACCGCCGCTCATTCCTAACAATACTCGTTTGTTTTCTTCCATCATGCTGCAAAATTAAGGATTTTCCCGTATCTTTGTTTGTTAAAGCCTAAAGAGAATGGAAGAGAAAGCAAATACCGGACAAGTTATCATCGTTTTAACCGAGCATCTGACGTTCGGCACACTGCTGATACCTTACATGGCGGAGCAATCTGACGACGGCACATGGCAACTCATAGAGCAGGCTTTTCACGCTTCTCCCGAAGCAATCAGCCGGATGAACGAGGCTGAACGGCAGGCCATCGACATCGCCTCTCATTATACAGAAAAATATCTGATGGGAGTCTACTCACGAGAGAAAACAGTATCCCGTTTTCTGCGTAAATTGTCCGAAGATCCGGAACGGATAAAGAACAATATCCGCCCATTCATCGAGAAAAAGCTACAGGAGATGCTGGCATTGATACGCTATCACAACCTTCCTCTGTACCAAAAACAGGTCGGGAGCAAACTGCTATATGCCCATCACGCCTACCGTGTTCATCCTCACGATGTGGAAATTCACTTCATGTTTCTTGCTGACGAGACAACTTTCCGTTATCAGCTGCAATGTTATTATGACGGACAGCCACTCTCACTGAGTGAGCAGAAACCTGTCATCGTGCTGACTTCCTCGCCGTCTGCTCTCTTATTGGGGATGGAACTATACTTTTTCCCCCATATCGAGAGTGTACGCATCCTGCCTTTCACCAAGAAAAAGAAGATCAGCGTTCCAGCCTCCCAAATTGAGAAATATATCGATAACATCGTGATTCCGATAGCACGCTATCATGAGATTACAACTCAGGGACTGAATATCGTTGAAAAGACGTACGCATGCGAAGCCGTCCTGTCTCTCGAAGATACCATTTACGACGAACAAATGTTGCGACTCAGTTTCCGTTATGGCGACCAGACGTTTACTCCCGACACCGTGACCGAAATGAAGAAGATCATTTACCGAAACGACTTCGGCGAGATATTTTTCTTCCGCCGGGATAGTAATGCCGAAAAAGAGAAACTCCGGATGTTAACGGATTCCGGTTTGCAACAGGTCAGCGACGTCCACTTCAAGCTGTCGCCCGATGCCTCCGAAAAGACAATTACCGAATGGATCGGCACCTATCGGGCAATGCTCCAACAATCCTTCCTGCTGACCGGAAATATGGGGAATACTCCCTACTGTCTGGACGAAATCCACATCGAACAAAGCTGTGATGACGAACCGGACTGGTTTGAACTGCATATCACAGTTGTCATCGGGCAGCTGCGTATCCCTTTCTCACGTTTCCGCAAGCATATCCTCGAAGAGAAAAGAGAATTTCTGCTGCCGGACGGACGCATGATTCTCTTGCCGGAAGAATGGTTCAGCAAATATGGAAACCTGCTGGAATTAGGAACGCAAACAGAAACAGGGATTCGCCTGAAGCCCACTTTTGTCGGTGCCGTACAATCGGCTTTAGAAGAAAGCAGTCCCCAAAACCTGCCTTTCAGGAGAGAGATACACAATATCCCCGTTCCCCAAGGAGTGAAAGCACAGCTACGCCCCTATCAGCAGAAAGGATTCTCGTGGATGGTACACCTCCATAAACAAGGATTTGGCGGATGCCTGGCAGATGACATGGGACTCGGGAAGACTCTTCAGACTCTTACCCTGCTACAGTACATATATAAGCCATCCGCTCCCAAACAACCCGCTACCCTAATTGTAGTCCCCACATCGCTACTTCACAACTGGCGACGGGAAGCCAAGCGCTTTACAGGGCTCTCAATGATGGAATACAACAACACCGTGGCTATAGACAAGAAACGTCCGGAAAAATTCTTCGGTCATTTTCACTTGATCTTTACTACGTATGGCATGATGAGAAATAACATTGATATACTCTCTTCCTACCGTTTCGAATATGTCGTGCTCGATGAAAGCCAGAATATCAAGAATAGCGAATCGCTCACCTTCCGGTCGGCAATTCAACTGCAAAGCAAACACCGACTCGCACTAACAGGTACTCCTATCGAAAACTCATTAAAGGACCTGTGGGCTCAATTTCATTTTATACAACCGGACTTACTGGGCACGGAAAGTGCTTTCCAAAAGCAGTTCATAATGCCGATTCGCCAGGGAAACGAACGCGTACGAGTGCAGTTGCAACAACTGACTGCCCCATTCATCCTCCGCAGAAGCAAGAAAGAGGTAGCTCCGGAACTTCCTGAACTTACGGAAGAAACAATCTACTGCGACATGACTGAAGAGCAGAACACGTGTTACGAACAGGAGAAAAACAGCCTGCGAAACATACTTCTCCAGCACCCTCAAAGTACGAACAGGCTCCATTCATTTAGTGTACTAAATGGCATTTTGCGTTTACGACAACTCTCTTGTCATCCGCAACTCATTCTTCCTGATTATACCGGAACATCCGGAAAAACCGCACAGATAATCGAAACATTCGATACATTACAAAGCGAAGGACACAAAGTCCTAATTTTCTCTTCATTCGTCAAACATCTGGAGGTCTTGGCTGAAGCTTTCCGAGAACGAGGCTGGAAATATGCCCTATTAACAGGAGCAACCAACAACCGGCCTTCCGAAATCGCCCATTTCACCGAGCAAAAAGATGTTCAGGCATTCCTTATTTCACTAAAAGCAGGGGGTGTGGGACTCAATCTTACACAAGCCGACTATGTATTTATCATAGATCCCTGGTGGAATCCTGCCGCCGAATCGCAAGCCATCGCCCGTGCCCATCGTATCGGTCAGGATAAGCAGGTGATTGCCTATCGCTTCATTACACAAAACAGCATTGAGGAAAAGATTCTGCATCTGCAAGATGAGAAACGAAAACTGGCGGAAACATTTGTTGCCGACAGTGAGTCATTGCCTATATTAAGCAATGAGCAATGGGTAGACCTGCTCTAATAATACATAAAGCCTCAATCTATCACAGAGGTGTGTAAAATGTATTATTTCATCGTATTCCTGAATTTTTTTATCCATATACTCTTATTTTATCCGGTTATCTTTGCCACTGTGAAAATTATAAATAACCCGAAATAATAAATGTATGAAAAACAGGAGCATTACCTACCTATTACTATTTGGTATTTGCAGCATGTTGGCAATCATGCAATCATGCCAAAAAACAGACGACCTGGAAGCAGACATCAATTCTCTGAAAGACCGTGTCGCTGCTTTGGAAAAAGCAACGGAAGGACTGAATACTTCATTTGCCAGTCTGCAAGCCCTTATGCAAAAAAACAAAATCATTATCGGAATTACTCCGACTAAAGATGGCTTAGGATATTTGCTGGAACTTAGTGACGGAACAAGCATTAAAGTCATGGAGAGTGAAGCAGTACAAGCGTCTGTCCCTGAATTTTCCGTAGACGAAGAAGGCTACTGGATATATAAAACAAGTAATGATACAGATTTCAAATATCTGCCAGGAGCCGATGGAGAGAAAATATCAGCCTGGCCCCGTGATGGAGAAGGCAATGTGGTGGCAACTCCATTAATCAGCGTATCTTCCAGTGGATATTGGCAAGTGAGCTACGATAATGGACAAACATATACAAGCTTAGGAACTAAGGCCGAAGGTGGAAGTCAGGGAGGAACCAGCATATTCAGCAAGGTAGAATATAATGAAGCAAACCATACTTTCTCATTCACCCTGGCTGATGGTGAAAAAACATATACTTTCCCAGTAGACGACAGCTTCGGACTGATCATTTATGGTCTCAATGACGCTGAAAGTGAACAAGCTGTGCAAGTTTTTGCCCCCAATGAAAGCCATAAAGAGTATAAAGTAGAACAGAATGACGTGCAACAAGCTGCAATACAAGCTCCTAAAGGATGGGATGTTCTTTTATCCGAGAACTTATTAACTATCACACCACAAGCAACTGTTGTAAAAGACGTAGAAGAAACAATTAAGATTGTACTTACTTCATCAAAGAATTATATCCGTATTGTTTCTATTGAAGTGAAACAACTTTCCAATGAAACCGGAGCAAAAGCCTGGCAACAATTTGTAAACGCAGATCAACAAAATGTATTATTGGACTTTTCATACGCCGGATATAAACATGGTGAAATAGCTCCTCCTGAAATAGAAACATTAATAGCACAAGGATATAAAGTATACGATGTTACAGATCCCCAATATGGGGCTATCCCCAACGACGGCAAATCTGACAGAGCAGCTTTCATGAAGGTACTGGAAGAAATAGCAAGAGAAACAAAGCAAGAAGATCTCAATAATATGACAGATCGATATATTAAGGAAAACGCTAAAGCTATTATCTACTTCCCAGAAGGGAATTATATTCTACAAGATGAGGATTCTAAGGATCGCAGGATTCGTATATCGATGAGTGATATTGTTTTAAAAGGAGCCGGAAGAAACAAAACAACACTCGAAATGACTGCTGCAAATAATTCTCCCAAACCTACTGAGGAAATGTGGAATGCTCCTGTTATGATGGAGTTCAAACATAATACAGGATTAGGAGAATCAATTGGTGCTATCACTGAAGACGCTCCCATAGGCAGCAAAACCATAACGGCCAGTTTAACAGGAGTAAGTGCGGGCAGTTGGGTATGTCTCGTACTGGGAACCCCCAAGTTGGGAAACACGGATAATGATGTTATTAATTCCGAACTATCGCCTTATCAATGGCAAGATATTAAGGTACAACAAGGCATTACTCCCAATATCAAAACAAATGGTATTCAAATATTCGAATACCATCAGATTGAAAAGATTAGTGGTAACAGTATTACCTTTAAAGAACCCATCATGCATGCTATTAATAAAGATTGGGGATGGAATGTACATAAATTCGCCAATTATGCCAATGTTGGCGTAGAAGACCTTACATTTAAAGGACATGCCAAAGAGAAGTTTATTCATCACGGCTCTGACATAGATGACGGTGGTTTTAAGCTTATCGATTTTGTACGTCTGACCAATTCATGGATGCGCCGGGTTAATTTTGAAAGTGTTAGTGAAGCCATGTCAATCACAAGTTCTGCCAATTGTTCTGCTTATGACATCACTATTGGTGGTAATCGTGGACATGCTTCTATCCGCTCGCAAGCTTCTTCCCGTATCTTTATTGGAAAAGTAACTGAAAGCAGCAATGGCTACACACTTAGAAAAGGAGAAGGTGAAAGCACATTGATGGAATATAAAACAAACGTTGGTCAATATCACGCTTGCGGTGTTTCAAAGCAAAGCATGGGTGCTGTAATATGGAATGTGAAATGGGGAGATGATTCTTGCTTTGAATCACATGCCACACAGCCACGTGCAACATTAATTGACTGCTGTACTGGCGGTTTCATGCATTGGAGACAAGGAGGAGACTCTGCTCAAATGCCAAATCACATGGAGAATCTGACAATATGGAATTTCTATGCAACAAATGTACAAACAGATCAGGACATCGATACAGAAGGTAAATTTACCTGGTGGGATAGTAACGGCTTTTGGTGGAAATTTATGCCTCCTATCATTGTCGGTTTCCACGGAAGTCCTTTAGATTTTGATGCTACTCAAATGAAGCGACTCGAAAGTAACGGAACTGCTGTGGAACCATATTCACTCTATGAGGCTCAATTACGTAAACGTTTGGGATATGTTCCTTCCTGGCTATCCTCTTTAAAATAATAACTTTAAAACAATATAATCATGAAAAAAGTATGGAGTATGTTCATGTTATTGGCTGTATGCCTGGTAGCATGTACCAACATTGACGATTTGGAAGATGATGTAGACGCACTGAAAAAGCGCGTTACCGCACTCGAGACACAAGTACGTGATATAAATAGTAACACAGAAGCTCTTCGCGAACTTTATAATGAAGGAACATTTATTACTAATATAGAGGAAAAGTCTGATTCCTACACACTCACTTTGAGCAATGGAAAAACAGTAAATCTATATATGAAAAACGATAATAACCTGTTATGCCCTATTATCGGTATCGATTCAGAAGGCTACTGGACTGTTCTTTACAACAAAAATGAAACTCCGGAGCGTCTGACTGTAAACGGACAACCTGTGAAAGCTAATGGAGAGAGTGGCAAGACTCCTACATTTAATGTAGATAGTGAAGGCTACTGGCAGGTTAGCTATGATGAAGGAAAAAACTATGAATATATATACAAAGAAGGAACTACTGACAAAGTCAGCGCAACTGGTGACGGTTCCGCTCCGGCAGAAGACAAAAACTTCAAGAGTGTAACAGTAGAAAACAACGAACTGGTCTTAGTACTTGCAGGTGAGGATGCTCCAACCATACGTATCCCTATCATCAGCGACTTTGAATGTAGTTTTGCGGCTGAAGATTTAGAACAAATACAAGAGTTTTCTGCAGGTGAAACGAAAGAATTTACCATGACCATGAGAGGAGTAAAAAATACAATGATTACTGCTCCAGAAGGATGGAGTGCTAAATTCTCTAAGGAAGCTGGAAAAGAAAATGTATTGATTGTTACTGCCCCTGCATCAAGCGCAAAGATGATGACTCGTGCAACAGCTGATAACAGTACTGATATTGCGATATTGGCAACAAGTGGAAAGTATGCTATGATTGCAAAGATTCAGGTTAGTATTAAGAATCGTACGGATTATAAAGCCGATTTTGATCATGGTAAAGACATTACTATCGGCGGCATCACCATCAACAACCAAATTTATTCAGATGCTGACATACAAATATTGGATGCAACAGATGCCGATGTGGCACTTGACACTTACTTTAGTGCTACAATGAGTAAACCTGTTATACTGTTCCTCACAGGTACAGCACACAATTTTACCACAACCGGAGTAAAATCAATCAGCAATGATGTTATTATCATCGGTCGATATGATGACGAGCAAGTAACACTTCGTCCTATTAATTGCTGGAAATCATGCAAAGGAAAGCTACTTTTTAAGAATATAAAAATAGATTTAAGTGATCTCAATGGAGGTAGCAATGCTGGTTATTTTATAAATAATGCAGGCGTTATCAGCAAGGGAGACTTTACTGACATCTGCATTGACAACTGTCTGATTGCGAATGTCTTGAAACCAATTTATTACGATGCAGCACAAAAGACTTACTTTGGTATAGACAACATCTCTGTTCAAGACACTCGTATTGAAGTTAATGCTATCAAAATTGCCTTGATAAATATATATAAAGGCTTCAATTTAGGAGATTATAAAACTTTCAACTTCAAGAACAATATAGTGTATAGCCAGACACCTCAAGAAGGCGTGCAAATATTAAACTGGGCTACTGGTAATATACCTTTATCAGATGGTGTACTTTCTGCCGAAATTATAAATAATACTTTTGTCAACATGATAGGTAGCAATATATTCTTCAGATATCAAAAAGGAACATCATTGACTATAAGCAAGAATATCTTTGACGTAAGTCCGGAAGCAGAATTCGGTTCCTACTATTATTCTTTCTTAGAAAGTTGCACACCTCA
>OHBG01001049.1_pt1 | contig 10023 bp, 9 predicted proteins | sample 1577351 | NCBI WGS metagenome assembly OHBG01 (sample SAMEA3879596, study PRJEB24766) | human gut metagenome | biome: human-associated habitat; feature: feces | place: USA | collected 1985/1987 | reverse complement strand
TTTTATTAATATCACATCTTTACAAAAAAACACATATCTTTGTTCATTAACCTTCAAAATAACAATAATGGAAAATTACAAAGTATCCGATAACAGGTACGATACAATGACTTATCGCCGCTGTGGTAAAAGCGGACTATTGTTGCCTGCTATTTCTTTAGGATTATGGCATAATTTCGGAAGTGTAGATGTATTCAATAATTTCGTTCAAATTGCATATACAGCTTTCGATAACGGAATAACACATTTCGATCTGGCAAATAATTATGGCCCTACATACGGTTCGGCAGAAGAAAATTTCGGACAAATATTAAAAAAAGGATTAGGATCGTATAGAGACGAACTGATTATTTCTTCCAAAGCCGGATATGATATGTGGCCAGGTCCTTATGGAAACTGGGGAAGCCGCAAATATCTGATCGCAAGTCTTGACCAGAGTTTGAAACGTCTCGGCTTAGATTATGTCGACATTTTCTATCATCACAGAATGGATCCGGAGACACCGCTCGAGGAGACGATGGGAGCTCTGGCAACAGCTGTTTGTCAGGGAAAGGCACTCTATGTAGGACTTTCAAATTATGACGGAGAGACTTTGGAACAGGCAGCAGCGATTCTGAAAGATCTGAAATGCCCGTTTGTGATCAACCAGAACCGTTATTCCATATTTGACAGAACAGTAGAAAAGAATGGATTAAAGGATATGACCGGCAAGCTGGAAAAAGGGTTTATTACATTCAGTCCTCTGGCACAGGGACAGTTGACAGACCGCTATCTCAATGGAATACCGGAAGACAGCCGCATCCGAAAAGACGGAAGATTTTTGAAAGAAAGTGTGCTTACAAAAGAGCGTATGGAACAGATCCACAAGTTAAATGAACTGGCAGCTCAGCGAGATGAAAAGCTTGCGGATATGGCACTTGCCTGGCTGCTTCAGAAAAAAGAAGTTACCAGTGTCCTGATCGGTGCATCAAAAACGCAGCAGATCCTGGATAATATAAAAGCAATCCACAGTGCACCGTTTACAGATGAAGAATTGCAGAAGATTGATACGTACAGCCTGTAGACCTTGACATTCCGCCCGCTTATATGCTACGATTTACATTACGAATGGATATATGACAAACGCATTGATGAAGAGAGTATGTAACAGGAAATCTTACAGAGAATCCCGTGAACTGCAAGTGAGAATACTGCAGTGTGATGCTGAGAGGGCCAGGTGGAACGTTACAGAAGATGGCTTACTGAGCGGTGTGGATGAGCATGGAAAATGTAAGTTCACGAAGGGTTCCGCCCTTTACAGCGGAGAGGTGGAGTGGTGACTTCACCCGCAGAGACTGTCGGTTGCGAGACTGATAGTAAATGGAAGTGGTAACACGGATTTTCGTCTTCCCTGGGATTTACGAATTGTAACAGAAGTTATGAGGAGTGAATGCAGGGGAGATTTTTTATATAACAGGAAACTGAGTTTCCTGTTATATAAAAAGCCTCCGGCAGGATGCGCATTCGCGCGAAGAAGTAGGATGTCGCAAGCGACCGCGCTCAGCGCGAGAATGTGCCAGGGCACATTCTATATTTCATATATCCGGTAAACATAGAAGGAGAGAGAAAAAACATGTGTGAAAAATGTAATAAAGGAAAATATTATATTACAACAGCAATCGCTTATGCATCAGGCAAACCGCACATCGGTAACACGTATGAGATCGTGCTGGCAGATGCCATCGCAAGATATAAAAGAAGTCAGGGATACGATGTATTCTTCCAGACAGGAACAGATGAACATGGACAGAAGATCGAGCTGAAGGCAGACGAAGCAGGTGTTACACCAAAGGAATTCGTTGACAATGCAGCAGGCGAGATCAAGAGGATCTGGGATCTGATGAATACTTCTTATGACAAATTCATCCGTACAACAGACGAAGATCACGAAGCACAGGTTAAGAAGATTTTCAAAAAACTGTACGATCAGGGAGACATTTACAAAGGATCTTACGAAGGAATGTACTGTACTCCATGCGAGTCTTTCTGGACAGAGTCTCAGTTAGTAGACGGTAAATGCCCGGACTGCGGACGTGAGTGTAAGCCTGCGAAAGAAGAAGCATATTTCTTCAAGATGAGCAAATACGCAGACAGACTGATCAACCACATCAATGAGCATCCGGAATTCATTCAGCCGGTTTCACGTAAGAATGAAATGATGAACAATTTCCTGCTTCCGGGACTTCAGGATCTGTGTGTATCCAGAACATCCTTCAAATGGGGAATCCCGGTAGACTTCGATCCAAAACATGTCGTATACGTATGGCTCGATGCGCTGACCAACTATATCACAGGAATCGGATATGACTGCGACGGTAACAGCACAGAACTGTTTAATAAGAACTGGCCTGCAGACCTCCACCTGATCGGAAAAGATATTATCCGTTTCCATACCATTTACTGGCCAATCTTCCTGATGGCACTGGATCTGCCGCTTCCAAAGCAGGTATTCGGACATCCATGGCTTCTGCAGGGCGACGGTAAGATGAGTAAGTCCAAAGGAAATGTACTTTACGCAGATGAGCTGGTTGATTTCTTCGGAGTAGATGCCGTACGTTACTTCGTACTTCACGAGATGCCATTTGAAAATGATGGCGTGATCTCATGGGAGCTGATGGTAGAGCGTATGAACTCTGACCTTGCAAATACACTTGGAAACCTGGTAAACAGAACTATTTCCATGACAAATAAATACTTCGGCGGTGTTGTAACAGATAAGGGTGTTGCCGAGACAGAAGAAGAAAAGGCTGTCGATGCAGATCTTAAGGCTGTCACAGAAGATACTCCGAAGAGAGTCGATGCGAAGATGGATGAACTGCGTGTCGCAGATGCGATCACAGAGATCTTCGTACTGTTCAAACGCTGCAACAAATACATCGACGAGACAATGCCGTGGGCACTTGCAAAAGATGAGGCAAAGAAAGACCGCCTGGAGACCGTTCTCTACAACCTGATCGAGAGCATCAAAGCAGGAGCAAAACTTCTGGAATCCTTCATGCCGGAGACTTCAGAGAAGATCCTTGCTCAGCTTGGAGACGGAAAAGTAACAGAAAAACCGGAGATCCTTTTCGCAAGACTGGATGTCAATGAAGTAATGAAAAAAGTAGAAGAACTTCACCCACATGTAGAAGAGAAGGAAGAGGCAAAAGAAGAAGCTGACGAAGAAGTGATCGACATCGAAGCAAAACCAGAGATCACATTCGATGACTTCGGAAAGATGCAGTTCCAGGTTGGTGAGATCATTGCCTGCGAAGAAGTGAAAAAATCTAAGAAACTTCTCTGCTCACAGGTTAAGATCGGAAGCGAAGTAAAACAGATCGTATCCGGAATTAAGAAACATTACTCTGCAGAAGAGATGGTAGGCAAGAAGGTTATGGTTCTTGTGAACTTAAAACCTGCAAAACTTGCCGGAGTATTATCTGAGGGTATGTTACTGTGCGCGGAAGACGCAGAAGGTAATCTGGCACTTATGACACCGGAGAAGAATATGCCGGCCGGTGCAGAGATCTGCTAATGTAAGTATAGAAAGATACAAAGAAACTGGTTGATAATAGTTGGCTTTGTATATGAAAGAATGAAAATGAGGACGGAGGATTTTTGGAATCACCGTCCTTGTTTGATATATATCTCCAATATCCGACATCTATATACAGTATCTGTCACACAAGTTATCCACATGATGTGGATAAGTATGTGGAAAACCTTGGGATAAGGGTGGGATAACCGTGAAATTCCTTGGGATAACGTGTGGAAAAGATGGGATAAATATTGGGATACTGGGGACAGAACATTTTTGATTTGGGACGGAGGATTTAAGACATTATTTTTGAAAATCCTCCGTCCCCGGAGGGATATATGATATTTGATACACATGCACATTATGACGATGAGCAGTTTAATGAGGACAGAGTAGAATTGCTGAATTCGATGGAAGAGCAGGGCGTTGGCACAATTGTAAATGTCAGTGCAGCATATAATTCCTGCAGGAAGGTTATTGCACTTGCAAAGGAATATCCATTTGTATATGCGGCAGTCGGGATTCATCCGGATGAGGTCGGCTGCCTGAATGAAGAGAACTTTGCACAGATGAAAGAGCTGTTTAAAGAGGAGAAAGTGGTTGCGGTAGGCGAGATCGGTCTGGATTATTACTGGGACAATGAGCCGAGAGAAGTGCAGAAAAAATGGTTCATACGGCAGCTGGAACTGGCAAGAGAGTTGGATCTTCCGGTTCTGATCCACAGCCGGGAGGCAGCGGCAGATACCATGGAGATTATGAAGGAGCATGTGAAAGGACTAAGCGGTGTAATCCATTGTTATTCGTATTCTAAAGAGATGGCACAGGAATATATCAAGATGGGATTCTATATCGGCGTTGGCGGAGTGGTAACGTTCAAGAATGCGAAGAAGCTGAAAGAAGTAGTGGAAAATATTCCGCTGACGTCAATTGTACTCGAGACGGACTGCCCGTACATGGCGCCGGAACCAAACCGTGGAAAACGCAATAATTCTGCTTATATCCGTTATGTGGCAGAGAAGATTGCGGAATTAAAGGGCATTACGTATGAAGAAGTAGTCGAACAGACGGAGAAAAATGCAAGAGAGATGTACCGGTTATAGCAAAAAGCAGGGGAGATATCGGAAAAACAACGATATCTTCCTTGTTTATTAAGCCGTATAAAGTTCCGTACGCATTCCAGCATCCAGCGTCCGGTAATCACTCAGGAGATCCACCGCAGTAATGAACCAATATACAGGCAGACACCGGGAGATGGGACGTACCGCAGACAGCATGGACATCTCTTTTTGGCGTTCCGTGAAATTCGAATTTCCTATTGTCATATAAAACTACTTATGTTAACCTAATCTTACGCAGTCGTCAATCTGACAGACTGCAAAAGTATCTATCAACCAATCGGTAATTATTTCTTTCGCTCTATATTCAGAGCAGATAATCCGATGAAAGCAAAAAAGAGGAAAATCGTTTGAAAGAATGTTTCAGGCAGCTCTAAGAATCTGAGGTATTTGCGGAGAACATTTGGTAAACTTCTGCTTTTCTAAGATATACTCCTGTGTTAAAATATGCTTAGGCAGAGAATTCTTTACTTCAAACGATACTTTATCTTACAAAAGAAGGGAGAATTCTATGAGAAGAAACCAGAAAAATGTAACAGAAGATGACTTTATTATGCTTCCGACGGTGGATTTTTGTTTCAAAGAATTGATGCAAAATGAAAATATCCGGAAAGGAATCGTAGCGGCTTTGCTAAAGCTTCACCCGGAAGACGTAGAAAAAACAGACCTCATGCCTACAATATTACAAAAACAGTATGAGGATGATAAATACGGAATTTTGGATGTTCGGGTGAAGTTAAAAAACGGTGTACAGATAGACTTTGAGATGCAAGTCGTCTACTACGACTACTGGGCGAACCGGTCGGCGTATTATCTTGGAAAAATGTATGTGGATCAGATCAGAGAAGGCGACAGTTATGACAGGCTGCAGAAGTGCATTCAGGTAAGCATTCTGGATCATACTTATTTTCAGGATGATGAAAAGTGCTATCGTCGGATTGCATTGTGTGACACAGAGACAGGGAAAGAGTATACAGATCTGTTAGAGATGCACATACTGGAACTGTCCAAGCTTCCGCCTGAGCAGAAAAATGAGACAGATCTGTTACAATGGATGCGCTTTCTGGGCGGAAAATGCAGGGAGGATTTCAAGAAGATGGCAGAGAATAATTCTACTTTTGAAGAGGCATATGATGTATTAGACAGACTGAGTGCGGATGAGAAGAAACGGCTGGAATACGAAGCAAGGCAGAAAGCAATCAGAGATCATGACATTATGATGAAGACAGCAAAAAGACTTGGACTCGAGGCTGGAATTGCAGAGGGAAGAGAAAAGGGAATTGCAGAAGGAAGAGAACAGGAAAAACGCAATATTATTCGTGAAATGCTGCAGGATCACATTCCCGATTATAAAATTAAACAATATACAGGAGCAACAGATAAAGAGATTTCCGAGGAAAAGAGCCGGTTGTTTTAAATGTCTGCGCCTATTATTGGAAGGTAGTGAAATATACAGACCGTACATGATAAAAATTCTCGATAATCTGTTCCGCATGTGAAACAGCCAGAAAAGCCCGAAAAATGGGGAAAAGCAAGACCGTGGATTTTAATCAGTGCGCCGGCTATCTTGAAGAATAAATATTTTTACTTTGTAGCAGCATTGTTTATCTTGGCACTTAGCATTGCGTCAGGTAACGGATCTATGACCGTATATTATTGTGGAAATATCTTAAAAGATATGGATATGATGACACCACTTTCCATTGCACTGACACTTCCGGTTATTATTGGAAACTGTTTCGTACCTGCGATTGTTAAGAAAATAGGACATCAGAAAACGCTAATCCTCAGTTCGATTCTGATGCTGGTCGGATTTCTGATCGTAGCAATTAACCCTCACAGCGGAACATTTGCCATCGTCGGAACGCTCGTAAGAGTATTTGGAAATGGAGCAATCTTCGCTTGTGGATTTGCATTAGCAGCCATAGCAAGCTTACCGGGCATATGAGAATCTTCCATCCCCGTTTATATTTTCTTTATACATATTTCATTTTTTATCGCTGTCAATCCCGGCCAAATTATTGTATAATGAGGAATAATCAAGAAACCATATAACAGATACGGGAGGGTCTATGAAGGAACCAACGTTAGGAAATCCGCAGAACACCATCGAAGTTCTGCAGAAATATAATTTTTCATTTCAGAAAAAATTCGGTCAGAATTTCCTGATCGATACACATGTATTAGATAAGATCATACAGTCGGCGAATATCACGGAGGATGATATGGTACTGGAGATCGGACCGGGAATCGGTACGATGACACAATATCTGGCACAGGCGGCAGGAAAGGTGATCGCAGTTGAGATCGATAAGAATCTGATCCCGATCCTGGAGGATACATTAAGCGGATATGACAATGTACGTGTCATCAATGAAGATGTATTGAAGCTGGATCTTAAGAAGCTTGCTGACGAAGAGAACAACGGAAAGCCGGTCAAAGTGGTGGCGAACCTGCCATATTATATTACGACGCCGATCATCATGGGACTTTTTGAAAATGAGGTTCCGGTAGAGAGTATCACTGTCATGGTGCAGAAAGAAGTTGCGGACCGTATGCAGACCGGACCGGGTAATAAGGACTATGGCGCACTGTCATTAGCAGTACAGTATTATGCCGACCCGTATATTGTGGCAAATGTTCCGCCGAACTGTTTCATGCCGAGACCGAAGGTAGGATCAGCGGTTATACGCTTGACCTGTCATCAGGAGAAACCGGTACAGGTGCAGGATGAGAAGCTGATGTTCAACATCATCCGTGCATCTTTCAACCAGAGAAGGAAGACACTGGCGAACGGTCTGAAGAATGCGGCGACATTAGATTTTACAAAAGAAGAAGTGGAAGCAGCGATTGATGCACTTGGAAAGGGTGCAAGTGTGAGAGGTGAGACACTGACACTGGAAGAATTCGCAAGATTGAGTGATTTATTATCTCCATATAAGAAAGGATGATGACGATGGACAGAAAAGAAGGACAGACACTATTTGAGGTAACACCGGAAATCAGCCATTTTGCAGAACTTTGCGAGAAGAACAATGCGATAGACAAAGAGCTGTATACGAAGTACGAAGTCAAACGGGGACTCCGTGACCTGAACGGAAAAGGTGTCCTTGCGGGACTTACGAACATTTCCGATGTATGTGCGAAGAAGATCGTGAACGGAGAGGAAGTGCCATGTGCAGGAAATCTTTACTATCGCGGCTACAATATCAAAGATCTGGTGCAGGGGTTTCTGAAAGATAAGCACTATGGATTTGAGGAAATCGCCTATCTGCTGTTATTCGGTGAACTTCCGGATAAGACGCAGCTGCAGACATTTCATGAGACACTGGTGGAAAGACGGACATTGCCGCCGACATTTGTCCGTGATGTGATCATGAAAGCGCCAAGCCGTGACATGATGAACAGCCTGTCGAGATCGATCTTAAGCCTGTACACGTATGATCCTCATGCAGACGATACGTCGATTCCAAATGTACTGCGTCAGTGCCTGAATCTGATCAGTCAGTTCCCGATGCTGATGATCTATGGCTATCATGCATATAATTACCGTATGGGAGAAGATCTCTTCATCTATGCACCGTCACCGGAATTATCAACAGCAGAGAATATACTGATGATGCTGCGTGAGAATAAGGAATATACGAAATTAGAGGCAAAGATCCTGGATATGGCACTTGTCCTTCATATGGATCACGGCGGCGGTAACAATTCTACATTTACAACGCATGTGGTAACATCATCCGGAACGGATACTTATTCGACGATCGTGGCTGCTATGGCATCCTTAAAAGGACCAAAGCACGGGGGAGCAAATGTCAAAGTAACCCAGATGTTTGACGATATGATGGAAAAAGTCAGTGACTGGGAAGATGATGATGAGGTACGCCGGTATCTGACCGATTTGTTGGATAAGAAGGCATTTGACCGGAAAGGACTGATCTACGGAATGGGGCATGCAATCTATTCCGTATCTGATCCGAGAGCCGATATTTTTAAGAAGTTCGTTAAGCAGCTTGCAAGAGAAAAGGGCTGTGAGAAGGAATATGCACTGTATGAAAAGGTAGAGCACATGGCACCGGAGGTCATCGCAGAAAAGCGTAAGATATACAAAGGTGTAAATGCGAATGTCGATTTCTACAGCGGACTTGTATATAGTATGCTGGATCTTCCACCGTCACTTTATACACCGATCTTTGCGGCAGCGCGTATCGTCGGATGGAGTGCACACCGTCTGGAAGAGCTTAAGAATGTAGATAAGATCATTCGTCCGGCGTACAAACCGCTGGCCGAATATAAAGAGTATGTCAGAATGGATGATAGATGATGAAGCATGAATTTTATTATACATCCAGAGATTCCGTGACAAAGATCCATGCGATCGAATGGCTTCCGGATAGAGAGATAAAAGGTGTCTTACAGATATGTCATGGAATGGTGGAGTATATTGACCGTTATGATGAATTTGCCGAATTTATGTCGGAGCACGGATATTATGTAGTCGGACATGATCATCTGGGACATGGGAAATCCATACAGACAGAAGCTGATCTGGGATATTTTGATGAACGGAAAGGTAATCAGTATGTGATCGGAGATATTTATCAGCTGCAGGAGATGACACGGAAAAAATATCCGGATGTGCCGTATTTTATGCTGGGGCACAGTATGGGGTCATTCCTGTTGAGACAGTATCTGACGATGTATGCGGGGGGCCTTGCGGGAGTTGTCATTATGGGAACCGGTCATCAGGGAATGCTGACGCTTTGTGCGGGAAGGATGATCTGCAGGATCATTGCAGCGTTCAAAGGATGGAAATACAGAAGTACATTTGTGGATAGTTTGAGTTTTGGAGGTTTCAATAAGAAATTTGAACCTGGTGAGACATCGAAGGAATGGATCACATCCGATAAGAAAAAACGAGATGAATATGTGCGGGATCCGCTGTGTTCCTATACATTTACACTGGGAGCCTATTATCAGATGTTTACCGGTATGAAGGTTCTGGTACGGAAAAGAAGCATGAAACGGATTCCGAAGACACTTCCGGTGCTCTTTACGGCAGGAGCCGATGACCCGGTAGGGGCTTTCGGAAAGAATGTGATCAGAGTCTATGAGAAATATAAAGATGCCGGGATCAAAGATGTGTCGATCCATCTGTATGAAGGCGACCGGCATGAGATCTTGAATGAGGTGGACCGGCAGAATGTGTATCAGGATATCCTTGCATGGATCGAAGAAAGAAATAAAACAAAAGCGGAGTCGTAAAGACATCCGCAGAAATTATCGGTAAAGTGGACCGCCAGAAGTAATCTTCTGGCGGCCTTTACTTTATGAGGGGGGCGATAGTTG
>OHBG01001022.1_pt1 | contig 10297 bp, 3 predicted proteins | sample 1577351 | NCBI WGS metagenome assembly OHBG01 (sample SAMEA3879596, study PRJEB24766) | human gut metagenome | biome: human-associated habitat; feature: feces | place: USA | collected 1985/1987 | reverse complement strand
GTTTCGCTTTTACGTATCAGGGATTCGAAGCCTCTCTTCAATCTCAGTTTGTCGGTAAGCAATACATGACAAACGCCGAAGTAGAAGCATTGACACTGGATAAGTACTTTGTGAGCAACCTGAATCTGGCCTATACATTCAAACCCCGAAAGGTGGTGAAAGAAGTAACTTTGGGTGTGACCGTCTACAACCTCTTCAACGAAGAATACGAGAACAACGGTTGGGCATCCAGTTCTTACGACAAGGATGTGAATCACAGAATAAATTCTGCCGGATACGCTGCGCAAGCGGGTACAAACGTTATGGGCCATGTCTCTTTCCGCTTTTAACAATAACCATTCAAACAGATAAGACAGAAGCCGCCAACATGGAACGCGGCTTCTTATTTCCTCATTTTCTCTTCCATATATTTGGAAGGAAGCACCCCAAACTGTGCAACGAACTGCTTACGGAAGGAAATCATCGAATCATATCCTACCATTTCCGCAACTTCTGTCAGACTGCTATATCGCCTGCTCATGATAATAGATGCAGCTTTACTCATCCGTACTCCATGAATCACCTCTATAATCGACAAACCAGTTTTCTGCTTAACCTTGCGATAAAGGGTCGGCTGGCTCATATTCAATTGGTCCGTCAGCACTTTTATTGTAAAATTCCGGTTTGATAAATTTTCTTCTATAATCTGAAGCATTTTAGGCATAAAAACATCCTGAACATCTTCTGAAGATTCCAGTACCTCTTCATCCAACATAAGAGTTTTCGCATAAAGTTTTCTTAGCAGATCACGTTGCTCTATCAACGCTTTCACCTTCTCTTTCAATAACTCCGGATTAAAAGGTTTCATTATATAGTCATCTACCCCTATTTGTAAACTTTTCAACCGGTCAGCATCCTCTGCTTTAGCTGTTAAAAAGATAACCGGTATATGAAAAGTCCGCTTATTTTCACGAATCTCCCGACTACATTCAAACCCATCTTTAACAGGCATCATTATATCAGATATGATTAATTTAGGTATATATTTATCAGCCATAGCCACCCCTTCTTCTCCATTTCCAGCCTCAATAACATTATAATCTTCTTTAAATAGACTGCATAAATATTCTCTCATCTCATCGTGGTCCTCTATGATCAACAAAAATTCCTTATTATTTTTCACTCTGTTAACGGTCTCCTCCATAGTCTCATTCTTTTCTGCTATTACTTCTTCCATCGGACGTTCTTCTGTCGTACACTCTTCCAACAAATCTCCCTTCACCGGATCAGGTACCATTTCATATTCCCCCTGCGCAAAATGAGAAAGTCCCACCGGAATGTGCAGAACGAACCGGCTTCCTTCTCCAACACGACTGGTTAACGTTACAAATCCATGATGCAACCCCATCGTATGCTTTACAATATGTAATCCAAGACCAATTGATGTGGAATATTGCGGGATACGTTTTCCTGTTACAAACGAATCAAACACGTGCTGTTGCAAATCATCAGGTATCCCAACCCCATTATCAGACACTGTAACAAGGCAATAAGGCCTTCCGTCAATTTCCGCCTCTGACACAGCCAGTTCAATACGTCCATTCTGAGAAGTGTATTTAAAGGCATTTGATAACAAATTTTGAACAGCTGATTCTATTTTCGCCACATCCACCCATAAATACAAAGGCACTGTATCCACCTGGACCAAAAATTCCCGCTTCTTGACCATAGCCATTTGCAGAAAAGGATTAGCCACCCGGCTAACAATCTCCTTTATATCCGATTCTGACAAATGAAGTTTTATCATGCCTCCCTCTATCTTCTGTACATATAGCAGACGATCAACCAATGTCTGTAGAGAAAGACAATTCTTGTGCAATCTGCTAAATGAATCAAACCAATTATCCGATGGGGTAATGGACTTCATTATATCATGTATAGGAGCGAGTATCAAAGTAAGAGGAGTTCTTAACTCATGAGCAGCATTCATAAAAAAGTTCTCACGTTCTTCCCGTATATGCCGTTCTGCGTTTCTCTCCAAATTTGCAATCGTCAGTTCATGTTTCAATTGAATCATTTTTTTGAAACGATGTTGCCGCCGCAACAAACTATAGAAAATATAACCAACCAAAAATAAAACCGAGAAAATCAAAAGCAAACGAAACCAAACGGTCTGGCTCCAATGTGGAAGGATTGTTATCGGCAATGCAGTAACGTCTCCTTCCGTATTATTAGGGAACAATGTTTTGACTTCAAAAATATAATAACCGGCAGACAAGTTGGTAAACGAGACCTTACCCGCTTCAGAAACAATCCAATCTTTTTGATATGGATATAACCGATAGCTATATTTTTGCAGATCCTTCGAAAAAGCCAGATTATTGAAAAGGAGAGAGAAATCACGGTTTGCATTGACCAGTTCCAAATGGTCAATTGATGCAATATTTGAGTCCAAAACAACTTGCCCTTTTATCTTCTCACCTATATTGATTTGTTTATTATCGACTTCCAATCCAGTTAAAAGAGTTTTGCTGGCAATGGTGGCAGATGTCAGTATTTCCGGTTCAAAATAAGTTAAGCTCTTATTGTTTCCCCAAAATAAAGTATTCTTAAACAACATCACAGATTTATTGCTACTAGAAATATAATAGTTGTAGAAGACATGTTGTTGTCGGCTATATCTTGAGATACCGGATATACTCCCCAACCAAATACGCTTCTTCTCATCTTCCACTATACAATCTATACAATCATTACAAAGTCCATCTTTTACTGTATAAAAAGACGTTATCCTATCTTCGCCCACAGGAATGATTCCAAATCCATTTTTATAACCCACATATACAGTTCCGTCAGTACCAGTCAGTAAAGCACTAACTACACGAGCTCCTATATTTTCTTTTTCTTCATATCCATGAACCATCTTTAATGGACGAACATTTACCTGTGATAATCGTACAATACCTTTTGCTGTCCCTATCCAGATATTCCGCTGTTTATCTTCACAAATAGCAGTGACCCATGGCTCTGCATCTTCTTTCAAGGCTTCACGCAATGAGAATAATTCAAAATGACCTGTCTGATGATCAAATAAGTACAATCCGGCAGAAGTGCATACCCAAAACCGATAACGGGAGTCAATCATTAAGGCCACTATATAGGAGTTTACCTTTTTCCCTAAATAATTGAGCGGATATATATGGAAAGAATCGGAACTCCAGTCATAACAAATCAAGTTTCCGGAAGCATTTCCAAACCATAAATTAGAACATGAATCTTTGGTTGCACAAAACACCGGGACTTCCTTTTGATTGCCCACAGGAGAAAAGTTCAGTGGTCGCGATTTAGCATAAGGCTGGTCACTACGCATAATTCCTTCATGGTAAGTGCCCAACCAAATTCGACCATCTTTGTCAGCTACCTGAGCAGAGATTTCATTATGTTTTTTGCTGTGATATTGCATATAAGAATGCTGTCTAAAATCAAAATAGACAATCCCTCCTCCTCTAGTTCCGATCCATAGTATTCCCTCTTTATCATAATAAACAGAAATCATTCTTGTCTCTACATTCCGGTACTGCAAAAATGAGGTATTCGTATAAGGCGTTGCCAACAACTTAGAAGGATCATTTTCTTCAGGAGCTAACAGAGTATATCCATTCCAGGTTACTGCAATGTAAGAATCATTATCCAATGCAACCACCCCATACGCATCTGAATGTGATAAAGAAGACAACCTGGCATCCTCATTATACTGATAATAATCAGATTTTCCCGTGGGAATATGCAGACGAGTTACTCCACCCACTATAGAAGAAACCCAAATATATTCCCCTTCACTCATGATAGTAGTAGCATTAGCACTAGGATTAATAGAGTATTTGAACTTCCGGACCACTTTACCTGCAATCTTATCAAAGAACAACAAATTTCCCTTATCGGTAACCAAATACAAGAAATGCCCGTCTTGTGAAGCACATAAATTCGAAAAAGATTCCCCCTCATCTAAAAAAAACGGATAGCCTGCTTCGACAGTCATCTCTATTTGTAAGTCACCTTTCACTAATTTATAATGTCGTTTCAAGCATTGCAATTGTCCGCCTTTTACTATCCAAAAAAGTGAATCCCCCGTTATTTCCATAGCACTTACAGAAATGGCCTTTTTTCCATCCTGAAAAGACGGAAGAACAAATTTCTCTTTCCGTCGATCAAAACAATATAAATACTCATTAGTTATTACCCACAATTTATCATCAGAAGTCTCTTTTATATCGGAAACATACATCCTCGCATTGTCTACACTAAAATTGCGAATCTGCTTCCCGTCATATCGACTCAGCCCATTAGTGGATCCAAACCACATAAAACGATCTTGATCCTGATAGATACAAGTAATGATGTTATCTACCAAGCCATTACTCATATTCAACTGATGAAGTTCATTATAAGGCAGAACAGCATAGAGAGAAGTAGTAATAACTAAAGAATTTATAATAGCAATCAAAACAAGGACGGTATATCGAACGGTTCGCTTCATTATATATTCATATTAGTTTAAGTGTCACAAAAATAATCAATATTATAACAGAAAGGCGAAGCAAATGATAAAAAAAGCAATTTTGAATGAAAAGATATACATGGATGAATAAAAGCATATGCTCCTGATTCCTTGAAATCCCCTAAGTTTGTATCCTGAAAACCGAACGGAAAGTGTGCTTCACAATTATATATAGCCATTTACACCTTTGAATCTGTAATATTTAAAACAATTAATCACATGAGAGAAAAAGCCAAAAGCCCTTAAGTCAAATTGAAATCAATTAGAATCTATTAAACCTTATTTAAATAGAAAGCCTAAAAGACCTTTTTTCAAACTAATAAAATCTTATAGAAAAACATGCGTAAATCATTTAATCTAATCTGGATGGTTTTCGGCTTCCTGCTACTAATAGTAGGTTGTAATGAAGACAAGAAAAGCACAGCTTTCGATCCTAATCAACCAGTCAAGTTTACAGAGTTTATGCCCGATTCCGGTGGCATACGAACCAAATTCATTGTTAAAGGTTCCAATTTCGGAGAAGACAAAAGCCAAGTGAAAGTTTACTTCAAGGATGAAGTAGGTAATGAGCGGGAGGCATTGGTTTTAGGTGTCAAGCCTGATGTTATTTATGCCCAAGTGCCCAAGCAAGCCGGAGGGGAAAGCCATGTACGGGTGGAGATTGCCGGAAAAGAAGCTGAACTCAGCAATGCTGAAAAAACCTTCAAATATATTGTAACTTCTTCCGTATCTACAGTAGTAGGAAAAGCCAAAGAAGGTGGCAATAAAGACGGAACTCTCGGCGAGACCACATTCAATACTCCAAGGTATGTAGCTGTAGACAATGATGACAATGTATTCATATTCGACTCTGATGGAAGAACGCGTTTATCATCCATCGAACAAAATAAAACGATCACTTTACTAGATGGCATGGTAATCGACCAACCTTTATTTATTGATAAAGAAAAGAAACAACTATTTGGTCCATGCGATAATGCCAACTTCGGTTGTTTCTTATTCGATGCTAATGTGAGCTGGGTGGCTGATAAAATGGGACAGCTTTTAGCCAACGGAGGATGGATGCATAGTGTTGTTCTCGACCCTGTAGATTCTACTTTTGTGATATACCGCCAAAATACAGGGCAATTGTGGACACAACCTTTCGATAAAAATAGAAGAACATTAAATCCCAACAAAGCAAAACGAATCGGTACACTCTATAATGTAGGCTCCAATGGTTTATGTGCTTACAATCCGGTTGATAAGTATGTTTATTGTGTGTTGCATAGTAAAAGTGCAGTTTATCGCTTTAAGCTCACACGCGATGCGGACGGTTGGCCAGCCCTAGATGGGGACATCGATGAATATATCCCCGGTGCAGGCGCAGGCTTCCGGGACGGAGATGTGCAAGAAGCACAGTTTAAAGAACCACGTGGAATTGCTATTGATAAAGAAGGGAACTTATACATAGCCGATGTTGGTAATAACCGAATACGCAAAGTTGACACCAAATTGAACGTCGTAACCACGATAGCAGGTAGCGGAGCTGCAGGATACAAAGATGGAGACCCTTTGGAAGCCCAATTCAATCAGCCCTGGGGTGTCTATTTAGACAAAAATGAATTTCTTTACATTGCAGATCAAAATAACCACTGCATCAGAAAACTTGCTATTGAATAATTAATAAGGAATAGAAATGAAAACACTATATTTTAAATTAACCCTGTGTTTCTTTCTGCTATTGGCAGGAAATGCAACACAAGGGATATGGGCCCAACAAGAACCAATTCAAATTGCCGGAATCGTGTTAGACGAACATGGTGATCCGCTCCCGGGTGCAAACATATCTGTAAAAGGGAAAGAAAAAACCGGAACTATAACAGATATGGATGGTAACTTCAGTATGAAATCATTAGCTCCAAAAACAACGCTGATTGTTTCATTTATGGGATATAAGAGCAAAGAAATAGTGGTTGCTCAAACCGATAAGAAGATGCGTATATCTCTGGAGCCCGACTCAGAATCATTGGACGAAGTAGTTGTTGTAGGTATGGGAACACAACGTAAAGTCAGCGTGGTAGGTGCTGTCACCAGTGTCAATCCGGCTGCCATCAGTGCTCCGTCAACTTCCGTAGCCAATATGCTGGGAGGTGTGGTTCCCGGTATTATAGCCGTTGACCGAAGCGGCGAACCGGGGCAGGATGTTTCTGAGTTCTGGATTCGCGGTATCAGCACATTTGGTGCCAACCAGTCTGCGCTGGTTTTGATTGACGGTATTGAAGGAAACCTCAACGACCTCGACCCGTCGGATATTGAGAGCTTCTCTATCTTGAAAGATGCTTCGGCAACAGCCGTTTATGGTGTACGTGGTGCAAATGGCGTTGTTTTGGTAACGACCCGTTCCGGTCAGGAAGGTCGAACCAAGGTAACCTGGAAAAGCAGTATGACTCTCTCTTATTCCCCCCGTATGCCCGAATATCTGGAAGCATACGATTATGCCAGCTTGGCAAACGAAGCCCGAGTGGTAAGCAATATGGACCCTCTTTATAGCCCGACAGAACTGGAGATTATTAAAGCAGGACTGGATAATGACTTATATCCAAACGTTAACTGGCAAAAAGAGATACTGAAAGATGTAACTATTAATCATCAGCACTATTTAAATGTATCCGGTGGTGGAAAAGTTGCCAGATATTTTGTCAGTGTAGGAGGTACATTCAAAGATGCTATCTTCAAGCAAGACAAAGTTAACAAATACAACACGAATGTCAAATGGGCTAAATATAATTTCCGCGCAAAGGTAGACATGAACCTAACTCCATCGACAATCATGGGATTGGCTATGGACGGAGCTATTGTAGAAGACAGAGCACCGGGATTCGGAACTAACAATGACGCACTCTGGGCCGCACAAGCCTATCTGACTCCCCTGACGGTGCCTTTACGTTATTCCAATGGAATGCTTCCTGCTTATGGTAAAAACGGAGAACAAATCTCACCATATATATTGTTGAACCATACCGGATTTAAAAAGGGAAACCGGACCACTATGAACATCAATTTCACCTTACGTCAAGACTTCGGAAAATGGATCAAGGGTTTGACTGCCAGAGGAATGTTCTCGTATAACAATAACAATATACACAACGTAGTCCGCTCCAAAATGCCGGACCTATACAAGGCCTTTGGCCGTTACAATGACGGTTCATTAATGACACAACGTACGGTATCAGCCAGCAACATTCAATTCGCCAAGAGTGCTGCCAGTGACCGGAGATATTACTTCGAATCGCAACTTGCCTATGAAAGACTTTTCAATCAGGAACATCGTGTAACCGGTTTGATACATTACTATATGCAAAGCACCGAAACGACCGAAGCAAATGATGAAATCTCATCTATTCCTAAACGTTACCAGGCATTATCTGCCAGAGCCACTTATTCTTATAAAGATGCTTATCTGATAGAAGGAAACGTAGGATACACCGGTTCCGAAAACTTCCAGCCCGGCAGACAATACGGTTTCTTCCCGTCCGTCGCATTGGGCTGGGTGCCTACCGGCTACAAATTTATACAAGAGGCGCTCCCCTGGCTCGACTATCTTAAAATAAGGGCTTCGTATGGTTCGGTAGGTAACGACCGGATTACCGACGTCCGCTTCCCTTACCTTACTAAAGTGAACGAAGGTACCGGATCAGCTTGGGGCGTTCCCGACATCGAGATTATTGGCGAGACACGTATCGGAGCCGATAACCTGGCGTGGGAAAAGGCCATCAAGTCCAATGTGGGTATTGAAGGAAAGTTGTTTAATAACAAGATCGATTTCGTTGTCGATATTTTCCATGATCAGCGTAACGGTATTTTCCAGCAACGGGTACAGGTGCCCGAGTTCGTAGGAGTGGTCTCCAATCCATACGCGAATGTGGGTAAAATGAAAAGTTACGGTGCTGACGGAAATATCAGCTTCACGCAGGACATCACGCCAGATTTCGGCTTCACGCTACGAGGAAATTTCACGTATTCAAAAAATAAAGTACAAAACTGGGAGCAGGCTTATCTGGAGTACCCTTACCTGGAATACAATAATTTCCCGTACAATTCCATCCGCGGATATCAGGCAGTCGGACTGTTTAAGGACGAAGATGACATCAAATACAGTCCTAAACAAACCTTCGGAGAGGTAATGCCCGGTGATATCAAGTATAAAGATATCAATGGAGACGGTATAGTAGACAAGCTGGATATGGTGCCGCTGACACACAGCACCTACCCGTTACTGATGTACGGTCTGGGGGCGGAAATCCGTTACAAAAACCTGACTTTAGGTGTATTGTTCAAGGGAACCGGCAAGACTTCCTTTTTCTATGTAGGACAAAAGACCACGGTAAACGACGAAAGCCGCCTGAACGGAATGGGATATATGCCGTTCTTCGAAGGTAACACAGGCAATGTACTTACTTTAGCTGCCGATCCCGCCAACCGATGGATTCCCAGAGATTATGCCCTTGCACATGGAATCGATCCGTCTTTGGCTGAAAACCCGAACGCACGCTTTCCCCGCCTGCAATACGGTAACAATAGCAACAACAGCCAACTGTCTACCTTCTGGCAAGGCGATTCACGATACATACGCCTGCAGGAAATCACGCTGAATTACCATCTTGCCTGGGCATTTCTGAGACGCATAGGAGTCTCTTCACTGGATATCCAATTTGTGGGAAACAATCTCTATGTCTGGGACAAAGTGAAACTCTTCGACCCGGAACAAGCTCGTTGGAACGGTCGTGTATATCCCATACCATCCACCTATTCCCTGCAATTATATGTCAATTTCTAATAAATACATCACCCGATAGAATGAAAACATCCCTAATAAAAAAAACAGCAAGAACGTTCTTCTTGGTTCAGGCAGTCATGTTGGTAACGTCCTGCAGCAACTTCTTAAACATAGACAATTACTTTGATGATGAATTCAACATCGACTCGGTTTTCACCAATGCCCGATATATGGAAGCGTATATGTGGGGAGCGGCAGCCATGTTCCCGGATGAGGCACAGACCATCCGTAACGGGTACACACCGGGACCGATGGCAACCGACGAAGGATTTAACGGACTGACCGGAAGCGGAACAGCCAATATATATCATGGCATGGATTTCGCCAATGGAAAGATCACGCAGGATTTCTTGGGTTCCGGTTCACCCAACCTGAACCAATGGGGCAAATACTACAAAATCATCCGTAAGTGCAACAGCATCCTGCAAAACCTCGACCGCCCGAAAGACCTGACAAACTCGGAACGGCTCAGACTGGAAGGATACACACGCTTTATCCGTGCCTTCGCCTACTACAATCTTTTGGTCGATTACGGTCCGGCAATCTTATTGGGAGATGAGGTAGTCAATACGAATGAGCCTATCGAATACTACGACCGCCCCAGGGCCACCTATGACGAAACAATGAACTATACTTGTGAGGAGTTCGAAAAAGCGGCACGGCTGCTGCCCTCGCCTCAGGATGTTTCCACGCTGGACTTCGGACGCCCCACCAAAGGAGCCGCACTCGGCCTGGTAGCCCGCCTGCGACTGATACACGCCAGCCCGCTGTTCAACGGGGGGCCTGTTGCCAGCTCCTATTTCGGCAACTGGAAACGCAAGACCGACGGTGTGCATTATGTCTCCCAGCAATATGACGAAAGCCGGTGGGCAGTAGCTGCCGCCGCCGCAAAACGGGTGATGGATATGGGAGCGTACAAGCTCTATACGTATGCAAAAGAC
>OHBG01000999.1_pt1 | contig 10495 bp, 6 predicted proteins | sample 1577351 | NCBI WGS metagenome assembly OHBG01 (sample SAMEA3879596, study PRJEB24766) | human gut metagenome | biome: human-associated habitat; feature: feces | place: USA | collected 1985/1987 | reverse complement strand
TCCCCACTGCTGCTCCGGTCCGCACTGCTGATATCCCACATTATAAACGGAAAGAGAACTCAGAAGATTATCTCCTACTTTATAGGAGTATTTGTATGTCTGTTCCACGCTCTTCTTTCCTTTCCCCAAATCTGTTCTTCGCCTCTATTATACAACATAATTCCATATATATGCACGTATTTTTTATAGACTTTTTTCAGTCTGATTTTTATAATAAACTTGTAAAAATACTCAGTCTCTATGGAAAGTGAGGAATCAACATCATGAAAGAACGTTTGATGAAAAAATTTGAAGAACTTTTCGGCAGCACAGAAGATGCCGGTTTTTATTTCTCTCCGGGACGCGTGAATCTGATCGGAGAACACACAGATTACAATGGAGGACACGTATTTCCATGTGCGCTGACACTTGGTACATACGGAATCGCCAAAAAGCGCAGTGACCGTATCTTGCGTCTCTATTCTATGAATCTGGATCATCTCGGTGTGATCACTGCCACTCTTGACGATCTGACCAACAAGCCGGAATACAACTGGGCAAACTATCCGCTTGGAGTTCTCTGGGCATTAAAAGAAAAAGGATACTCTGTAGACTGTGGAATGGATCTTGTGATCTACGGAAATATTCCGAACGGTTCCGGTTTGTCCTCTTCCGCATCCCTGGAAGTTCTGACCGGAGTAATCGCAAAAGATCTCTGCGGATTTGATGCCTTAAGCATGACCGACATCGCACTGATCGGACAGTACTCTGAGAACAACTTCAACGGATGCAACTGCGGAATCATGGATCAGTTTGCAGTTGCCATGGGCAAAAAAGACTGCGCGATCTTTTTGGATACCGGCACACTCTCCTATGAGTATGCACCGGTAGAACTGGAAGACGCCAAGATCATCATCACAAACAGTAAAGTAAAACACAGCCTTGTGGACTCTGCATACAATGACAGAAGAAATGAATGTGAGACTGCATTAAAGGAACTTCAGAAGGTTACAGATATAAAGACACTTGGAGATCTTACAGAGGACGGATTCGAACAGTATAAGGATGCGATTAAAGATCCGGTCAGACAGAAGCGTGCGAAACATGCGGTATATGAGAATCAGAGAACTATTCGTGCAGTAGAAGCACTCCGTAATAACGATGTGAAATTATTTGGACAGCTTATGAATGCATCTCATGAGTCACTTCGTTATGATTATGAAGTGTCCTGTGAAGAGATAGATATTCTGGTAGATCTGGCGCAGGCAATGCCGGGGGTTATCGGTTCACGTATCACCGGAGGCGGATTCGGCGGATGTACGGTCAGCATCGTTGAAGAAGGAACGGTAGATAAGTTTATCGAGGAGATTGGAAAGACATATAAAGAAAAAGTCGGACATGAAGCAGAATTCTATGTAGTAGATATCGGTGACGGCGCAAAGATTGTATAAATTCACAGAATAGAAAAAAGAACGGAAGGATCAGAATATGTTGTATGAAAATATTAAGAAACTGGTAGAATATGGTATTCAGACCGGACTGACACCGGAATGTGAGAGAATTTACACAACAAATTTATTGTTAGAATTATTCCAGGAAGATTCATATGAAGATGTAGAAATCGACAGCAGTTCCATCGAGCTGGAAGCAGTTCTGGAAGGATTACTGGATGAGGCGGTAAAAAGAGGAATCATTGAAGACAGTATCGGATTCCGTGATCTTTTCGATACGAAGATCATGAATTGTCTGGTGCCAAGGCCGGCCCAGATACAGATGACATTTGCAGAAAAATACGAAGAATCGCCGGAAACTGCAACAGAATATTTCTATAAATTAAGTCAGGACAGTAATTATATCCGCAGATACCGTGTGAAGAAAGACATGAAGTGGAAAGTAGATTCCCCATATGGTAAGATTGACATCACAATTAATCTGTCCAAGCCGGAGAAGGATCCAAAGGCGATTGCAGCGGCAAGAAATGCAAAGAATACAGCATATCCGAAATGTCAGCTTTGTATGGAAAATGAAGGATATGCAGGACGGCTGGATCATCCGGCAAGAGAAAACCACAGAATTATTCCGATTGAGATTGCTGGAGGAAAATGGGGATTCCAGTATTCACCCTATGTGTACTATAACGAGCATTGTATTGTATTTAACGGACAGCATATTCCGATGAAGATTGATAAGAAAGCGTTTGAGAAATTATTTGATTTCGTAAAGTTATTCCCACACTATTTTCTGGGATCCAATGCAGATCTTCCGATCGTTGGAGGCTCTATCTTAAGTCATGATCACTTCCAGGGAGGACATTATACATTTGCAATGGCAAAAGCACCGATTGAGATCGGATTCAAGATTCCGGGATATGAAGATGTTGAGGCCGGAATTGTAAAATGGCCGTTATCTGTCATCCGTATACGTCACAAAGACGAAAAACGTCTGATCGAACTGGCAGATCACATTCTCGGATGCTGGAGAGGCTATACTGATGAAGAGGCCTTCATCTATGCAAATACAGACGGGGAACCACACAATACCATTACCCCGATTGCAAGAAAACGTGATGGATTGTTTGAACTGGATCTGACTCTTCGGAATAATATCACAACCGAAGAACATCCACTTGGCGTTTATCATCCACATGCAGAGTATCATCATATTAAAAAGGAAAATATCGGACTGATCGAAGTTATGGGACTTGCGGTGCTTCCATCCAGATTAAAAGAAGAGCTGGAGATTCTTGCGGATTATCTGGTTCAGAAAAAAGATATCAGAAGTAATGAAAAGATTGCAAAGCATGCGGACTGGGCAGATACATTTTGTAAAAAATATGATGGGATTACAGAAGAAAATGTAATGGATATATTGAAAAAAGAAGTCGGAGAAGTATTTGTACATGTACTTGAGGATGCCGGAGTGTATAAATGTACAGAAAAGGGAAGAGAAGCATTTTTAAGATTTGTAAAAACATTATAAGATGTTAGAAAAACGTCAAAAATCAGAAGGGATGAAAAGCCCGGAAGATTTTTGGCGTTTTGTCATGTTTGAGTTGTTATGGTGAAAATGTAATAAAATTTTACGTAAATATAAAGTGCTGATTGTGAATAGAGATAGTAGATGCTATAATGAAAATATAGTTTTTCGGGAAAAAGTATATTAAAAGAAAAATAAAATTTCAGGAGGAAACTTATATGAGATATGAAATCAAAGGAGACACATTACCGGTAGTTATCTGCTATCTGGAGGGCGGAGAGAAGATGATCACAGAAGGAGGCGGAATGTCTTGGATGTCACCGAATATGAAGATGGAGACGACCACGAATGGAGGAATCGGCAAGGCATTTGGAAGAATGTTTTCCGGTGAGCATATATTCCAGAATATTTATACCGCACAAGCTGGCAAGGGGATGATTGCATTTGCATCGTGCTTTCCTGGATCCATCAAAGCATTTGAAATTGGACCGGGGCGCGAGATGGTATTCCAGAAAAGTGCATTCCTTGCAAGCGAAGCAGGGGTAGAATTGTCTGTGTTCTTTAATAAGAAGTTCAGCTCTGGATTATTTGGTGGAGAGGGATTTATCATGCAGAAGGTATCTGGTCAAGGAACTGTATTTGCTGAGTTTGACGGACATGTAGTGGAGTATGAATTGAACGCCGGACAGGAAATTGTCGTAGATACTGGACATCTGGCTGCAATGGATGCTTCATGCCAGATAGAGATTAAGAGCGTACCGGGTGTGAAGAATATGTTATTTGGCGGAGAAGGAATCTTTAATACAATAATTCACGGACCTGGAAAAGTGTGGCTTCAGACAATGCCGATCAGTAATGTGGCAGGAGCATTGCGCCCATATATGCCATCATCCGGAAAATAGAAAGGATGCATAATTACAATGAGAACAAGAAACATTCATAAAGCCGCACTAACAGATGCAGTCACACTGTTGGAGGAAGCCGGAAAGGAAATTGCATATCAGGCAGCGGTGGAAGGGATCGTGCTTCTGGAGAATGACGGATGTCTTCCGTTAAATCCGGGAAAAATTGCACTATACGGAGCCGGTGCCAAAATGACGATCAAAGGAGGGACCGGTTCAGGAGAGGTCAATGAACGGCATGCAGTATCGATCCTGGAAGGAATGGAAGATGCAGGATTCAAGATTACAACGATGAACTGGATTGATGATTATGAACAGAGTTTTCAGGAAGGAGAGCGTGCATACGCAGAAGAATTCCGAAAGAAACTAAGTCCGAAGAATCTGTCGGATTTTATGAATCTGATGAGCAGTCCATACCGCTATCCATATGGAAGAGCAGTGCTGCAGGAAGATGTAGAAAAATCAGAGACCGATACCTGCATTTACGTCATTTCGAGACAGGCAGGAGAAGGTGCTGATCGTAAACTCAGTGAGAATGAATACGGTCTGGCAGAGATAGAACGGGTAAATCTGACATTTTGTGCGGAACAATATGAGCATATGATCGTAGTGATCAATGTAGGAGGGCAGTTTGACCTGAATTTTCTGCATGAGATTCCGAACATCAATGCGGTGATCTTCATGGGACAGCTTGGAACGATGGGCGGGCAGGCAGTTGCAGATATAGTCTGCGGAAAGCATACACCGTCCGGGAAACTTACAGATACATGGGCAAAGCATTACCGGGACTATCCGGCGTCAGATGATTACAGTTATCTGAATGGGAATCTCGATGAAGAGTATTACCGGGAAGGGATCTATGTCGGATACCGGTATTTTGATACATTTCATGTAGCACCAAGATATCCGTTTGGATATGGACTATCGTATACAGAGTTCGAAATGCATCTTGCAGGTATGAGGCTGGAAAGAACTACCATCGAGATATCCGTAGATGTAAAGAATAAAGGCGAAGTATACAGTGGAAAAGAAGTGGTACAGATCTATGTAAGCTGTCCGGATGGTGAACTGAAAAAAGAAGCACAGCGATTAACTTCATTTGCTAAGACAAAGAATTTGAAACCGGGAGAGGAAGAACGGACCGTATTACAATTTGATCTGCGTGATCTTACAAGTTACAGGGAAAAAGATGCTGCCACTGTTCTGGAACCGGGCGAATATGTCGTGCGGATTGGTAACTCCAGCAGGAATACAAGAGTATGTGGAATACTAAGACTGGAAACGGAAATGATCACAGAGAAACATTCTCATATCTGTAAGGCACCGTTAAGGGTGACAGAACTGGAATGGCAGGAAGAAAAGGAACTTCTTCATGCAACCGGTGACTGCAGACAGAACTGGGGAAGAACCTGTGAAATAATCATCGACGATGTGAAAAAAATTCAGAGCTTTCAGATCGAACCGGGGATTATTCCGGAAGCGGATCATGAGTATGGCCCGGTGGAGATCTATTCTTCGGAAGAGACTGACAGGATCTTAGAGTCATTAACGCTAAGAGATATGGCGGAGCTGGTTGTGGGCGGAGGCATGTCCGGACATCGGTTCTTTGAAGCACCGGGAGCAGCAGGCGTGACGACTGGAAATCTGACTGCAAAGGGAATTCCAAATGTCGTTATGGCGGATGGACCTGCGGGACTCAGGCTTCATAAGATATCGTCTGTATCTATAACGGGTAAAGTAAAAGGAGTAGAACCAAATATCTCTTTTATGAAATATCTTCCCGAACCGGTAAAGAAAGTAATGCTTGGCAATCCGAACAGCAAGAATCTTCTGTATCAGTTTACAACGGCATTTCCGGTGGGAATCTCTCTGGCATCGAGCTGGAATCTGCAGCTTGCAGAAGAGGTCGGGAATGCAGTGGGAAAAGAGATGGAAGCTTATGGTGTAACTTACTGGCTGGCACCGGGCATGAATATACACCGCAACCCTTTATGTGGACGTAACTTTGAATATTTCTCCGAAGATCCATTACTTACGGGTAAATTTGCGGCAGCAATTACAAAAGGAGTTCAGAAGAACCGCGGATGTTATGTTACATTAAAGCATTACTGCTGTAATAATCAGGAAGACAACCGTAATAAGACGAATGCTAACGTAAATGAAAGAGCACTTAGGGAAATCTATCTGAAGGGATTTGAAATTGCGGTGAAAGAATCGCATCCGGGAGCTGTGATGAGCAGCTATAATAAGGTAAATGGCAAATACGTCAACAACAGCTATCGTCTGCTGACACAGGTACTGAGAAATGAATGGGGATTTGATGGTTTCGTTATGACTGACTGGTTCGCAACCGGAAGAAAATACGGTGATCCGGCACATGCGATTGCATCAGGAAACGACCTGATTATGCCAGGTAGTTCCGGAACCGTAGATGACATCGTAAAAGCAGTTTCCAAAGGTATTATTCTGGAAGAAGATGTAAAAAGGAGTGCGGCCAACGTGTTGAAAGGAATCATCAGCAGCCGTATCTACCAGGGGTATTTAAGGAAGCAGAGAGAAAGCGGAGTATAATCAGTAAACAGATACACACTATATTCACAAAAGTTGACTTCGAACGAAGTGAGAGGAGAAACTTGGGAATATAGTGTGTATCTGTTTGCGTCCGGGGAAAAACAATATTTTGGCTCATCCAATGAACTTTAATTCATCAAATAAACATATTTTTTCCACATACTTTTCAAATATCCCCCTTATATTGTTAACAGATTGAGTTTAACAGGAGGAAGGAAATTTGATAGAAGTAAAGAATCTTACCAAACGTTATGGTAACCATCTGGCGGTAGATCATCTGAACTTCACCGTAGAATCCGGTAAAATCTATGGATTCTTAGGACCAAACGGTGCAGGAAAATCTACGACCATGAACATTATGACCGGTTACCTGGGAGCTACAGAGGGACAGGTGCTGATTGATGGACACGACATTTTAAAGGAGCCGGAAGAAGCCAAGAAGAATATCGGTTATCTGCCGGAAATTCCGCCGTTATATATGGAAATGACGGTGCTGGAATATCTGGAATTTGCTGCAGAATTAAAAGGAATTAAAAAAGACAAAAGAGAGCCGCAGATAGAAGAAGTTATAAGACTTGCAAAGCTGAGAGACGTAGAAAATCGGCTGATCCAGAACCTGTCAAAAGGTTATAAGCAGAGAGTCGGACTTGCACAGGCAGTTCTGGGATTCCCGGAGATCATTATCCTGGATGAGCCGACAGTAGGTCTTGACCCGAAGCAGATCATCGAAATCCGTGAACTGATCAGGAAGCTTGCGAAGAAACATACCGTGATCTTAAGTTCTCACATTCTTGCGGAAGTAAGGGAAGTCTGTGATTATATCATGATCATATCCGGAGGGAAACTGGTCGCCAGTGATACGACCGAGAATCTGGAGAATATGATGAGTGGCAAAGGTCAGATCGAGGTGGAAGCAAAGGCTTCCAGGGATGAGATGGATCATATTATCAGCCGGACAGGAAAGATCAAAGAAGTAAAATACCGCACCAGTGCGAGCGGCATTACAACTGCGCAGATTATAGCAAAAGGCGGGGAAGATATCAGAGAAGAGTTATTCCTTGCATTTTCCCATGCAGATGTACCGATGCTTACCCTGAATCAGAGTAAGACAACACTGGAAGAGATATTCCTGGAGCTGACACAAGGGTCAGGCAATAGAATGATAAAGGAGGAGAAGTAAGATGAGAGCCATCTATAAAAGAGAGTTAAGATCCTATTTTCATTCTATGATAGGATATGTATTTATCGCTTTCCTGATAGCTTATACGGGAATCTATTTCCTGGCGTATAACCTGAACTATGGATATCCGTACTTTTCTTATGTATTGTCAGGGATTCTGTTCGTATACCTGGTAGCAATTCCGATCCTGACGATGCGTTGCTTTGCAGAAGATAAGAAGAATAAGACGGATCAGATGTTACTGACAGCACCGGTCAGCCTGTTCGAGATCGTGCTTGGAAAATATCTTGCAATGGTAACGATCACGGCTGTACCGTGTGTGATCTATCTGATCTTTCCACTGATCATTAAAGCGCAGGGGACGGCATACATTAAGGTAGACTATTTGGCAATCCTTGTGTTCTTCTTACTCGGATGCGTATATATTTCCATTGGAATGTTTGTCTCTTCGTTGACAGAAAGTGTGATCATTGCGGCAATCGGCGCATTCGGTATCCTGCTTCTGACTTATCTCTGGAGCGGCATCTTGAACTTTATCCCTTCGGCAGCATGGGCAAATGCAGTGGCAGTTGCGGTGTTGTTGACGCTGGTCGTACTTGCAGTCTGGAATATGACGAAAAATGTCGTGATCAGCGGGGTACTGGAGCTGATCGTACTGGCAGGAACACTGATTACTTACTTTGTAAAGAAAACAGTGTTTGAAAGTCTGCTTTCCACAGTACTTGGCAAACTGGAACTGACAGAAGTATTTTCCAATATTGCCGATAACCATCTTCTGGATGTGAGCGGGATTATATTGTACCTGTCACTGATCGTCTTGTTCTTCTTTTTGACGATGCAGATGATTCAGAAGAGACGTTGGAGTTAGGAGGAGCATAATGTTAGAAAAAATCAAGAAGTCATTCCGGAGTGCATCATCGAAAAACGGAAGTTACAGTGTGGGAATGATCGCACTTGTGATCTGCATGGTGATCGTTGTCAATCTGATCGCAGGTCAGCTTCCGGAGAATGTTAAGAGCATAGATATCAGTGATAACAACATTTATGGAGTATCAAAGACCAGTAAAAAGGTATTGAACAAACTGGATAAAAAAGTAACATTTAAAATCTATGCAGAAAAAGAGTCGACAGATACAAGGATCAAATCATTCATCAAGAAATATACGGCATTGTCTGATAAGATCAGTGTAACATGGATCGATCCGGTCCTGCATCCGGCAGCACTTACGAAAGCAGGAGTAGAGAAAGATACGATCGTAATCGCCTGCAAAGATACCGGAAAAACGAAATCTGTTTCTTTTGATGATATTTTAGTTTCGGATTCTTATTCCTACTATACGACAGGAAGCAGTTCTGCATCTGAATTCGACGGAGAAGGTCAATTTACAAGTGCGATCAATTCGGTTACAAGTGAACAGACAGAGAAGATGTATTATACAACAGGACACGGAGAAGCAGCATTTTCAGATTCTGTGACAAAACTGTTCAGTAAGAATAATCTGACGACAGATGAAGTGAATCTGATGATGACAGGTGAAATTCCTGATGATTGTGATCTGTTATTCATGGATGCTCCATCAAAAGACATTTCCGATGATGAGAAAACATTACTTCTGAATTACCTGAAAAAGGGCGGAAAGGTATTTATCATTCTTGGAGATCCTGAGGATGAGACACCGAATCTGGATGAAGTGCTGAAAGAATATGGTATGCAGGAAGCGGACGGTTACATCGCAGATATGCAGAGAAGCTACCAGGGCAACTATTATTATATTTTCCCGGAGATCACAGCAACTGACGATCTGGCCAATAATCTGGAATCCAAGATGGTTCTGATGATCAATGCACATGGTCTGACTACAACAGATCCGGCAAGAGATACGATCACAACAACGGCGTTTATGCAGACATCAGATAATTCCTATGCAGTGACGGAGGATAAGCAGGAAGAGGGAACCTATACATTAGGAGCAATTGCGACTGAGCAGATTACATCTGATGATTCATCCGACAGCAGTTCATCCCAAACCAGCCGTCTGACGGTAATTTCTTCAGAAAGCATGATCAATTCACAGATTACAGATACTTACACAACACTGGAGAACCTGGATCTGTTCATGAATGCGGTGACAGCTAACTTTGACAAGACAAAAAATATAGCAATCAAGGCGAAGAGCCTGGAGGTAAGCAACAATACGATGCAGCATGCGGGAATCATCAGCATCCTGACAATCTTCGGAATTCCGCTTGTAATCCTGATCTATGGATTCATGCGCTGGTGGAAGAGAAGAAAAGTGTAAATTAAGAAGATTTATGGACAGAAAAGGGGAACTTTGATGAAACAGAAAAAGAGCCGGTGGTACTGCCGTCCCGTTACCCGAATCTTTTAGTAAACGGAACTTCCGGTATTGCGGTTGGTATGGCAACAAATATTCCACCGCACAATTTAAGAGAAACCATTTCTGCGGTTGTTAAAATTATTGACAACTATGTGGAAGAGGATCGAGATACCGGGATGGATGAAATTTTATCCATCGTAAAAGGTCCGGATTTCCCAACAGGAGCTATGATTCTTGGAACAAGAGGAATTGAAGAAGCTTACCGTACCGGACGTGGAAAAATCAGAGTACGCGCAGTCACAGATATTGAGACGCTTCCAAACGGCAAGAGCCAGATTATTGTCACAGAACTGCCATACATGGTAAATAAAGCGCGTCTGATTGAAAAGATGGCAGAACTGGTAAGAGATAAAAAGATTGATGGAATCACTTCTATCAACGACCACTCAAACCGAGAGGGTATGCGTATTTGTATCGAGTTGAGAAGAGATGCAAATGCGAATGTTATTTTAAATCAGTTATACAAACATACCCAGCTTCAGGATACC
>OHBG01000998.1_pt1 | contig 10496 bp, 8 predicted proteins | sample 1577351 | NCBI WGS metagenome assembly OHBG01 (sample SAMEA3879596, study PRJEB24766) | human gut metagenome | biome: human-associated habitat; feature: feces | place: USA | collected 1985/1987 | reverse complement strand
TCGTGTAGCCGGAGAACTTGTAGAAGATGACAGAAGAGAAGCAAGACAGTCTATGTTAGATGCGTATCCATCACTGCAGGAGACTTTATTGTAAAAAAGGATGCACAGGCAGTTATTCCGAATGATGGGAAACAGACTCCGACCAAGGGCGCACGAGGTTCGGTGAACCTCGGTTTTGCGCTGACCGGAGCAGGAGCGGAAACCCTGATGCCGTTAGGAATAGCAATATTCGGTGGAAATAAATTTTTCTGTAATCATTTGTGTGGACGTGGCCAGCTTTTTAGTAAGCTTGGTGGAGATTTAAAATGCTCAAGAAATAAACCAACCCCGCGATGGATGAGTTCAAAATGGTTCCGATATGGCTTTTTGATATTTTTCCTTACAATGTTTGGGAATATGGTATTTCAGACATATTTAGTTGGTGCCGGAGCATCATCCTTGCGTGAAGCCATCAAACTATTCTGGACCTTCCGTGTTCCGTGGGGATGGACATACACTGCAGGAACAGTAGCTGATTGTAAAAGGCATATGTCAAAAAAAGTTATTGACATATGCCTTTTATAGGGCTATCATATAAGAAAAGCGAGAAAGGAGCAGTTTATGCCAAGACCAGTAAAATGCAGAAAAGTCTGCCATTTCCCGAATGTTTTAGAATTTCTTCCGGCAGATGATACTGAGAAAAAAACACCCATTGTTCTGACGGTAGATGAGTACGAGACAATTCGTCTTTTGGACAAGAAAGGTTATAGTCAGGAGCAGTGTGCAGAATCTATGCAGATCGCAAGAACAACAGTTCAACGAATTTACGAGATTGCCAGGAAGAAAATAGCAGATGCACTCATTGATGGACATCCGCTCAGAATTGAAGGCGGAGATTTCAGAATCTGTGATGGTCAGAGCAGTAACTGCAGCCTTGGAGGATGTTACAAACAGGAGATTTACCAAAAATATGCAGTAGAAAAAGGAGAAGGTATCATGAGAATAGCAGTAACATATGAAAATGGACAGATTTTTCAGCACTTTGGACACACAGAGACATTTAAGATCTACGATGTAGAGGAAGGAAAAGTGGTACATTCAGAAGTAGTAGATACGAATGGAAGCGGACATGGTGCATTGGCAGGAGTTCTTAATGCATTGAACGCAGATGTTTTGATCTGTGGCGGAATCGGAGGCGGTGCACAGACAGCGTTAGCGGCGGCCGGTATTAAGCTTTTCGGAGGAGTTTCCGGAGATGCGGATAAAGCAGTAGAAGCTTTTATCAATGAAACACTTGATTATAATCCGGATGTGAAGTGTTCTCACCATGAGCACAACCACGGGGAAGGACATACATGTGGCGAGCATGGATGTGGAAGCCATAGCTGTCATTAAGAAGAATAGCAAAAAATAATAATACGAAGGATGTGCCAAGGTAATGGAGAAGTTACCGTAGTGCATCCTTTTTGTGTTATTTTCCGGAAAGATAACTTGTATTTTAAGGACAATAGTTAAAGTTTGTGGATGTTGTGACAAACCTTATATATTGATTATTTCTTTTTTCTTACTTGCGTACTATGAACTTAAGAAAAAAATGTTGACGGAAAGCAGGAAGATATAATTTGGAAGGGAGATTATGATATACTGTAAACAAGATATAGTGCAAAACGTAACAGAAAGGAGTATGCACAGTGTCAGAGAAAAAGAAGTTTACAGTATACGTCGGAAGTGTGGCACTATGCGTAGGTGTGGCTGTTCTGCTACATTATGTGTCATTTACCAATCCTTATCTGCAATCTGTTTGTCATCTTTTAAGGCCTTTTATTTATATAGGACTTTATCTAGTATGGGCGGTTTCTTTTCAAAAAAGGATTATCCAAAAGGAAGCCAGGCGTTGTTTAATAATGATTGCAGCGATGATAGTTTTTTGGATGCTCATTCGTATGTGTAAATTTGAAATACCGTATGAGATGCCGACAGCATTGCGCTATGCCTGGTATCTTTATTATATTCCTATGGTGTTGCTGCCCACGGTCAGTCTTTATCTGGCATTTTATATACGGCAGCCGGAGAATTATAAATTACCGGAAAGACGATGTCTGCTGTTTTGTCCGGCATTGTTTCTGATAGGGATTGTATTAACGAATGATCTGCACCAGTTAGTTTTTACTTTCCCGGAGGGGAGACTGGGGGAAGCAGCTTCCTATGAAGTAGGCGTCTATGGATATGGAGCAATGTATTATGCTATAGTCGCCTGGGATCTTGGCTGTCTGCTGGCAGCACTCTTGATTATTCTATTAAGATGCAGAAAAATTAAAAACAGGAAAATGCTTTGGATGCCTTTTGGTGCTTATGGACTGTCGGTTGTCTATGGCATTGCCTATTATCTGAATCTGCCCTTTTGGAAAATATTTTCAAGCGATATGACGGCTGCATTATGCCTTTTGTTTGCTTTGATCATTGAAAGCTGCATCCAGTGCGGATTGATCCCTTCCAATACAGGATACGCACAATTATTTGCAGCATCTACAATTTCAGCACAGATTACAGATCAGAGTGGAAAATACATTTATCAATCGCAGGATTCGGAATATATTGCGCCGGAAATCGTAAGACAGGTAGTTCAAAGCCCGATCATGTTGGAAAATGGGATCAGACTGTCGGGAAAACCAATTTTGGGAGGCTATGTCTTGTGGAAGGAAAACCTGTCGGAATTACAGGAAATCGTAAGAGAGCTTGAAGACAGGAAGGAAGAATTAAAGGATGCGAATCTGATTGAGGAAGAAAATCTGAGAACAAAAAGAGAAGTAGAAAAACTTTCTGTGAAGAATCAGCTTTATGATAAAATACAGAAACAGACGGCAAGGCAGAGTGCACTTTTGACGGAATTCATTGAAGCATATTCTATGGAAGAAGATGAGAACGAAAGGAAAAAAATATTAGGGAAGATAGTTGTGATCGGAGCCTATATAAAAAGGCGTAGTAATCTTATTTTTATTGCGGAGCAGACCGTAAAAATTCCGATAAGAGAGTTGGAGTTATGTTTCAGGGAAACGATAAAGAATCTGGAATGGAACCATGTTGAGGCAGGTTTTTCCACCGCTTTAGATGAAATACGAAGTGAAGATGCTATGCAGATTTATGATTTTTTTGAAGCAGTCATTGAGGAATCTTTGGAAGATCTGTCGGCATTTACTGTAAATCTGAAACGTAGAGAGGAGCGGATCGTCATGTCTATGAGTGTGGAATGTAAAACAGATCTGCGGGAAATTGCCGGACGATATGGAGCTTATGCGGAGCAGGATTTTGACGGAGCATGGCTGCTTTCTCTGATTCCGGGAGGAGGTAGCGGCAAATGATAAAAACATTTGAAAATTGTTCGCCGGAGTATCAGATCACGATCATTTGCTTTTTTATTTTTTTGACTTTGCTGTATATGATTCTGGTTATTTATGAAGGAACAGGAAAAAGACAAAGAAAGATGTTGCTGCTGGACAGTGCATTGCTTATAGTTATTTTCCTTATAACATCCGGCTTGTGTGCGCGGCAACGGATGTTTAAAATACCATATGTGATTTTAATTGTTATGGGAATTTGTGGTTTTTTATATGTAGGAATGAAGATCTTTGGAATTCATAAGTACCGCAAGAACTGCCTGAGGGAAAATGCAGTTCAGGAGAGTCTGGACAATTTGCCGAGCGGAATTGTTTTTTTTGATGGGAACGGAATGCCTAAACTGATGAATCGGAAAATGTATCAAATTTGTCAGGATCTGGCGGGAAGAGATATACAGAATATTACAGAACTGAAGGAAGCACTGGAACATCCTCTGAAAGAAAATGTATTTTATGATGTTGATTTGAAAGTATACTGCTTTGCGGATGGAAGTGTGTGGAAATTTTCAGAGAAAGAGATTACTACGACAGCCGGAGATCGATTCTTTCAGTTTCTTGCTTCTGAAGTGTCGGAATTATATCGGAACAAAGTATTGCTGAAGGAAGAAAATCAGAAACTTCAGGAAATGTCTGTGGCTATGAAAGAACTTTCTAAGAATGTAATAACTCTGACCAGAGAAGAAGAAATGTTATCTATGAAAATGAGAGTGCATGATAATCTAGGATATAGTGTCCTGGCGGCACAGCGGATGTTGATACGGGAATCAGAAGCAGACCGGGATATTTTCCGTTCGCAATGGAAGCAGACATTAGATTTGCTGAATAAAGATAACGAGTCTGTGGAAGGTGAACAACTGCACAGGCAGGTGCAGGAAAGAGCGAAGACTTTGGGTGTGAAAATTATTTATACAGGAGAAAAAGTCTGGGAATCTCATATTTCCGAACTGATGGATACAATACTTTTGGAGGCGCTTTCCAATTGTGTCCGCCATGCCGGGGCAAGCGAACTGTATGTAAAATCCGGCAGTGAGGAACAAGAGTGGATTATAGTAATCACAGATAATGGACAAAAAACGGAGAAGAATGTCAAAGAAGGAGGAGGATTATCCGGTATACGAAAAAGGGTGGAGCAATATGGAGGTACATTGAGAATCAGTGCGGAGTCAAAATTTTCGATAATCGTTAAGATACCAAAGGAGGTGCGGAGATGATACGGGTATTAATCGTGGAAGACCAGCGTATGGCTCGGGAAGATATGGAAAATTATATCCAGTCCAGTGGGAGATATTGTCTGGCGGCTTCTATCACAAACGCAGCTATGGCAGAAACCGTATGCAGGCAGAGCAAATGTGAACTTGTCTTGATGGATGTCTGTACGGAGAATGATGAGAGTGGTCTTGTGGCAGCAGAGAAGATTAAAAGGACCATGCCTCAGATAAAAATAATTATCGTGACTTCTTTAGTAGAGTGCAGTTTTATTGACAGGGCGCGCAAAGCGGGAGTAGAAAGCTTCTGGTATAAAGATGCCGGTAAAGAGGAACTGTTGGAGGTTATGGATCGTACGATGAAAGGGGAGAGCGTGTATCCGGATGCTCCGCCGGTTGTGATGATCGGAACAGCGAAAAGCTGTGATTTTACACCGGGGGAATTAGCAGTTCTGCGATTAGTGGTGGAAGGAGAATCCTATAAAAAAATTGCAGAAAGTTTGTGTATATCACCGGAGACTGTAAAATGGCATATCAAGAATATGCTGCAGAAAACGAATTTTGATTCCAAAACGAAATTGGCGGTAGCTGTTACAAAGAAAAATCTGATTATAAATGGATTTTAAAAATAGCATTTTACTACCCATATGGGGAGTGCTTAAGACTCTGAAAACCGATATCATATACTGTGTAAAAGTGTCTTAATCCTAAGATCTTATTATTTGTTGAGATGTCAGATGCTTTATAAGATACTGTCTGGAAGGGAGAAAAATAATATGAGATATATTATGAGAAAAATCTGCCTGTTCCCGGTAATGATTGCGGTCATAGTTTTTACAGGGTGTGGGCAGAAGAAAAACGAAGATCCGGTAACCGTTACATTATGGCATGTATATGGCGGACAGACAGAATCGCCATTAAACGATCTGATTGATGAATTTAATGAAACGATTGGAAAAGAGAAAAATATCCGGGTACAGGTTGGCAGTGTTACAAATACGAATACGATACATGAAAATGTGCTGGCATCCGCATTTGGAGATCCGGGTGCTTCCAAACTGCCGGATATGTTTGTTTCCTATCCCAAGACAGTTCTGGCGATGCCGGATGATACGGAGCTTGTAGATTATTATGATTATTTTACAGAAGAAGAACTGAACGAATTTATTCCGGCTTTTTTGGAAGAGGGTGTCATTCATGAAAGACTTTCCATTTTGCCGGTAGCAAAATCAACGGAAGTTATGTTTATCAATAAAACAGCATTTGATCGTTTTGCGAAAGAAACAGGAGCGAAGATGGAAGATTTAAAAACATGGGAAGGACTCTTCGCAATGGCAGAACAATATGCTGCATGGACAGATAACCAGACGCCGGACATTCCTGGTGATGGAAAGAATTTTTTCGTTCATGATTATCATTTTAACTATTTTCAGGTAGGTGTAGAATCCCTGGGTGAAAATTTCTTTAAAGGAGAAAATCTGGCTTTCGGACCGGAATTTCAAACAGTGTGGGAACCTTATGCAAAAGCGGCACTGTCCGGAGGAGTATGGCTTCGCGGCGGTTATGCGACGGAACCTTTGCGAACGGGAGATTCGATTGTATCGGTGGCTTCGTCAGCCAGCGTGTTGTATTATTCAGACGAAGTCACGTATGCGGATAATACATCGGAAAAAGTAGAGATTGTTTCCATGCCATGTCCCGTATTTGCCAGGGGAGAAACGATGGTCATGCAGCGGGGTGCCGGTATTTGTACGGTAAAATCTACACCGGAAAAAGAAAAAGCCTGTATTACGTTTCTTAAATGGCTGACAGAAGCCCAAAAGAATGTGGAATTTGTGACCAGTCTTGGATATATGCCGGTAAAGCAGGAAGCTTTCGATGTTTACCTTCCGGAGGCGATCGAGAAGTTAAGTGATCCGATGTATGTATCCCTGTATCAGGCTTTTTTAAAGACGCAGGAGAACTATACATTTTATACTGCTCCGAAATTGGATTCCTATCTGGATCTGGAAACAAAGTTTGAAGAACTTATCAGGCAAACCCTGTCAGTAAAGCGGTTGGAGTGGCAGGAACATCCGGAAGATATGGATAAACTTGTTTCAGAGACATTAGAGGATTTCAAAGCAGCATACACACAATAATGTCTGCCGGATCGGCAAAAGAGGTGGCTGACATATGGGAGAAAAGAGAATAAATTTCCGGAAGATTATAAAAGGAATAAAGAGACAAGGCATCCGTATGCAGCAAAGACTGATTGTTTATTGGTGCGTGGTGATTTTAACACTTTTTTTAGCGACAGTTCTGTTACTGAGTATTATTGGAGTTCTTCCGGGAATGGATTTTAAAGTACGGGAAATGTTGTCTGCCCAGCAGAAGAATACGTTGTCAGCGATGACAGAGCAGACCGACATTATGATGGCGAGAAGTATTTCTTTATCGGAAGATATTACAAAAGAATTGAATCAATGCCTGACAGCCAATGGAAAGACATTTTCAGATTTGAATGATAATCCTCAGCTGATCATGGAGTTAGAGTCTGCGCTGTATCCCTCCTTGAAATCTGCATTGGATGTGAAGTATTGCAGTGGAGTTTTTGTTGTATTGGATGCAACGGTAAATACGAAGACGGAATATGCAGATACATCACGCATGGGAATCTACCTGCGCCTGTCTGATTTAAAGGCAGTAAATACAAGCAAACAGCACGTAGTTTTTTTCAGGGGAAATGCTGATATTGCAAGAGCAGAGCAGGTACAGCTCCATAACCGTTGGAATTTAGAATTTGATACGTCCGCATTGCCGGGTTATGAACAGATTATGCAGTTTGATGGGAACCGGCTGGTAGAGAGCTGCCTGTGGACAGACCGGCTGGAGCTGAGTGATACATGGGAGGATGTGCAGCTTTTATATGTCCCGGTTTTAGACAGTACCGGAAAAGTACGCGGTTTGTGCGGTATGGAGATGAGTAATCTGTATTTCAGGCTGTCTTATCCTATGGTGGAAGGTTCCTGTGGGAATATAGTGACAGTACTGGCTCCTATGGACAAAAAAGGAAACATCTATCTGGATAAGGCGATGTTCGGAGATACAAAGGAAACGTATCTTTCACCATCAGGAACGATGACAGTGAAGAAAGGAAAGTATTATAATACATATTCTACCGCTTTTGGGAATTATATAGGCAGGCATGAACTGCTTGAATTGAAGAGTTGTAATGGGATGCCGCTTGCGGTACTGACATTGATATCAGAAGCGAATTATGAAAAATTAACAGCGGACAATCGAAGGAACTGGATCATCGGTACGTTGTTATTCCTGATTTTATTATTGATTGTTTCTGTCAGTATGTCCCGTCGTTTTGTGAAGCCGATTCTTCGCAGTTTAAAAGCACTGCAGGAGGATACGCTGACAGATGAAAATTTATCAGGAATTTCAGAAGTGGATGCACTGGTTGATTTTATGCAGAAAAAAAGAGATACGGAGAAACTGGAAAATGGAGGCATTCCTCCGAATATAGAAGAAATGCTCAAGGCGTTTGCTTTGCGCGTGGAAACTCTGACTCCGTCAGAGAGGATGGTTCTTCAGTATTATGTTGATGGATATACGATACAGGAGATTGCTTCATTGCTTTATATCAGTATTGGAACAGCAAGAAAGCATAATACAAATATGAATCGAAAACTGGGAATAACTGTCAGAGAGGAATTAATGCTGTATATTGAGTTGTTTCGAAAATGCGATCAGTTAGATAAGCTGACATATAATAGAACTGAGTAAAAGAAAAAGAGTCTGTACAGGCTCTTTTTTAGTTTGACCGACAGATATCGTTTACATTTTTACGAAAAAGAAATTGCGTATATATAGTAGATAGATAAAAAAGAAACACTATATATAGTATACTAATCGTTCGTATTTTGAAAAATAAGCATAATATACGAATGGCGACCATAGTATTTGCTTTCCGTATCTGCTACGCTTTCATTACGAAATGGTGGCCGCCCGATAAAAGAAAAAAATAAAGGAAATGGATAAGGAGGGAGAACTAAAGAGTGGGATGGTGATAGAGCAAGGAGGTTAACAAGGAGGTTGAAATGTGGAATATATTACGAAAAAGGATTTAATAGATTGTTCTACACCGGATGAGTTTTGCTTTTCACTATGCTGCATGGAATGTAAAACAGTATGGAAAAGCACACCAATTCGTTTTTCCAAAGCGGGGAAAAAACCGGAAAATGAAAATCGGAAGATTATTTATGATACGCTTTATGACCGGGAAAAGAATTTAGCATTTCAAAAAGCATTGAATCAGGCGAAAGAAATATTTAATATTTGTCCGATATGTAAGCGTCTTGTATGTGACCATTGCTTTTTGATCTGTGATGATCTGGATATGTGTGTGCAATGTGCTGCAAAACTTAATGAAAAAGGTACTGTTGTAGGATAAAAACGAAAAAAGAAAAACGAAAAAGAAAGGAGAACTTTACTATGAAAAAATATGAGATTTTAGGAGGAAATTTACCAGTTGTCGTATGTGAATTAGCAGCAGGAGAATCTATGATCACAGAAAGCGGAAGTATGAGCTGGATGAGCCCGAACATGAAAATGGAGACGGTTTCCGGTGGCGGAATGAAGAAAATGTTCGGCAGAATGATGTCTGGTGATTCTGCGTTTCAAAACAGATATACCGCAGAAGGTACAGACGGAATGATTGCATTTGCATCAAGTTTTCCGGGAGCAATCAAAGCGCTGGAGATTAGCAGCGGTCACTCCATGATCGTGCAGAAAAGTGCATTCCTTGCTTCAGAAGAAGGCGTGGAACTGTCCATGCATTTCCAGAAAAAATTAGGAAAAGGCATATTTGGCGGAGAAGGTTTCATTATGCAGAGATTGAGCGGAAATGGAACTGCATTTGTAGAAATTGACGGACATGCAGTGGAATATGATCTGAGTGCCGGACAGGAAATGGTGATCAGTACCGGGTACTTAGCGGCAATGGAAGAAACCTGTACGATGGATATTGTAACCGTAAAAGGAGTAAAAAATATGCTGATCGGAGGAGAGGGCATTTTTAATACTGTTGTTAAAGGACCGGGAAAGGTGATCTTACAGACGATGCCAATCAGCAAGGTGGCAGAATTGCTGACTCCGTTTTTTGCAGATAAGAAGTAGTTGAAAGGGAAGAGGCTTATGAGAAAAAAGTTGAATTTGTTATTAGGATTAGTGTTTATCATCAGTATGGCAGCACTGACCGGGTGTGGAGGCTCCGGAAAAGCAGGAGAGAAGAATCCATATGAAGGAAAATGGGTAGCGGTCTCCGCTCAAATGATGGGAATATCCGTCAGTGTAGATGAAACTTTCGGTGGTGATTTTGAATTTGAAGTGAAAAATGGAGGAAAAGTATCCTTTTCAGTCGGAGACACTACCGGAAATGGAAAATGGTCTGTCGAAGATGATCAGTTTACCTTGAGCATCGAAGGAGAAAAAATGGTGGGAACCATCGGAAAAGATATCATTTCTTTTGACGACATGCTGGAGATGGGAGTAAAGGTGATTTTTGCAAAGGATGGAACCGATGCAATGGATCCTTCGCTTTATCTGACAGAGGAGGAAAGTGCAGTCATAGGTAAGTGGGCTTCTGAAAGCGTAGAAGAACTTTTAGGAGACGGACCGCAGACTTCTATGGAAGGCGTAGACAACATCAATGATGCACTGCGTCTTGATTTCAAAAATGACCGTAATGTAACAGTTATTTATAAAGGAGAAGAGATAGGGACATTCCCATGGTCAGTTGCACTGGGGTATTGTGCGATTGAATCAGATAACCCATCTCTCTCAGTGGCGATAAATGACGATGGCACGTTGAAAGTAGATTACAGTAATGACGAAGACTACTACACATTTCATTGTGTGAAAAGTG
>OHBG01000993.1_pt1 | contig 10511 bp, 5 predicted proteins | sample 1577351 | NCBI WGS metagenome assembly OHBG01 (sample SAMEA3879596, study PRJEB24766) | human gut metagenome | biome: human-associated habitat; feature: feces | place: USA | collected 1985/1987 | reverse complement strand
GGCACACGTTTCAACTCGTTGTCGCGAATTTTACGGCCAATCTTCTCGTTGCGTTCATCAATGATGGCACGCACCCCCACAGAGTCGAAATAGCGTGCCACGCTCTTGGCGTAGTCATTGTACTTTTCAGAAATGGGCAGGATGGCCACCTGATCGGGTGTCAGCCACAAGGGGAAGTGACCGGCAGTGTGCTCGATGAGCACGGCGGTGAAACGCTCCAGTGAGCCAAACGGCGCACGGTGAATCATGACAGGCGTCTTCTTTGAGTTATCCTCGGCAGTGTATTCAAGCTTGAAGCGGTTCGGGAGATTGTAATCAACCTGAATCGTGCCCAACTGCCAACGGCGACCAATAGCGTCTTTGACCATAAAGTCGAGCTTAGGACCATAGAAGGCTGCCTCACCAAGCTCAACACGGGCCTTGAGTCCCTTCTCGGCGCAGGCTTCCTTAATAGCCGTCTCACTCTCCTCCCACACCTCGTCGGATCCGATATACTTCTCCTTATCGTTAGGATCACGGAGGGAAATCTGGGCCTCATAGTTGTCGAAACCGAAGATGTTGAATACCTTCAGGATGATGTCGATATTGGTCTCAAACTCTGCCTTCACCTGATCCGGACGCACGAAGATATGCGCATCGTCTTGTGTGAACGTGCGCACCCGGGTGAGACCATGCAGTTCGCCACTCTTCTCGTAGCGGAACACCGTGCCAAACTCGGCGATGCGCAAAGGCAAATCTTTGTAGGAACGGGGCTTGCGGGCGAACACCTCACAATGATGAGGGCAGTTCATCGGCTTGAGCATGTATTCCTCGTCCTCTTCCGGTGTATGAATGGGCTGGAAAGCGTCTTTGCCATAATGTGCATAGTGGCCGGAAGTGACATAAAGACTCTTACCGCCTATGCCCGGTGTGATGACCTCCTGATAGTTGTAAGGGCGCAACATGCTGCGCAGCAGCTCTTGCAGGCGAAGACGAAGTTCGGTGCCTTTGGGCAGCCAAATGGGTAACCCCTTGCCCACCCGCTCCGAGAACATGAAGAGTTCCATCTCCTTGCCTATCTTGCGATGGTCACGCTTTTTGGCTTCTTCAAGCATCACAAGATACTCATCAAGCATTTTCTTCTTGGGGAAGCTGATGCCGTAGATACGGGTCATTTGTTCGCGCTTGGCATCACCGCGCCAAAAAGCACCGGCGACACTTGTTATCTTGAGGGCCTTGATGGCACCGGTAGACATAAGGTGCGGGCCACGGCAAAGGTCGGTAAAATTGCCTTGAGTGTAGGTGGAAATACTTCCGTCTTCAAGATCCAAATCGATGTGCTCACACTTATAAGTCTGCCCGTCGGCCTTAAATTCTTCCAGAGCTTCGGCCTTGGGCACTTCACGCCGCACCACCGGTTCGTCTTTTTTGGCCAATTCAAGCATCTTGGCCTCTATCTTGGGGAAGTCGTTTTCGGAAATAGTCTGCCCGCTGGCCGGCATCACGTCATAGAAGAAACCATTCTCTATGGCCGGACCGAATCCGAACTGAATGCCGGGATAAAGCTCTTTCAGGGCTTCAGCCAACAAGTGGGCGGATGTATGCCAGAAAGTGTGCTTCCCTTCTTCATCCTCAAATTTGTAGAGCGCAATGGTTGCATCGCCGTTGATAGGACGGTTCAACTCTACTGTTTCGCCATTGACACCGCAAGATACAACGTTGCGAGCGAGAGCCGGCGAAATGCTCTCGGCGATTTGAAGTCCGGTCACTCCCTGTTCGTACTCACGGACAGAGCCATCCGGAAATGTGATTTTTACCATAACAAATGATACGATTATTTGTAACTATATGTAAATTACTGCAAAAGTAGGAAGAATTTATAGAAACAGCAAAAATAAACGGGATATTTTTCCCGAAAATTAAGTGAAGTCAAGATGCAGCTACGCTCCGCCCGGATAACAATACCGTGGAAAAATCTACAAAATATCATCGGATTTATTGCGGATTTGATGTAATTATTGTAAATTTGCAACCAAGTTTTGCTTCAGCCCCGTTTGTTCCGGGGGGAGCATTGCATTACTAAACATTATTGCAAATGAAAGTCTTAAAATTCGGCGGAACATCTGTTGGTTCCGTCAAAAGCATTCTCAGCTTAAAGAAGATTGTAGAAAACGAGGCCAAGCATCAGCCGGTTGTAGTCGTAGTAAGTGCCCTTGGGGGTATTACCGACAAGCTGATAGCCACCTCAAAGTTAGCCCTAAAACACGATGATGGGTGGAAAACGGAGTTTGACGATATGGTGGACAGACACCATAAAATGATAGACACCATCATCACCGACACCAAGAAACGAGAAGACTTGTTCAACACCGTTGATGCCCTTTTCGAACAGTTGAAGAGCATCTACTTCGGTGTGTACCTCATACATGACCTGAGCGAGAAGACCCAAGATGCCATCGTGAGTTATGGCGAAAGACTTTCAAGCAACATCGTGGCCACACTCATCGGCGGAGCCAAATGGTATGACGCCCGCAACTTCATCAAGACAGAGCGCAAAAATGGCAAGCACGTTCTCGACAACGAGCTGACCAACAAGTTAGTTTTAGACACTTTCGACAATCTGCCGCGGGTGTCGCTCGTGCCGGGCTTCATCAGCCGCGACCGCGACACAGATGAGACTACCAATCTCGGAAGGGGCGGCAGTGACTACACGGCAGCCATACTGGCAGCTGTGCTTGATGCCGAGGTGCTGGAAATATGGACCGACGTGGATGGATTCATGACTGCCGATCCTCGCATTATCAAGACGGCCTACACCATCAACGAGTTGAGTTACATCGAAGCCATGGAACTTTGTAACTTCGGTGCCAAGGTCATCTATCCTCCGACCATCTATCCCGTATGCATCAAGAATATCCCCATCAGGGTAAAAAACACGTTCAATCCTGAAAATCCGGGCACCATCATCAAGCAGGAGGTGGAAGACAACCGGAAGCCTATCAAGGGTATATCGTCTATCGGCGGCACGGCCCTCATCACGGTGACAGGCCTTTCAATGGTGGGAGTGATGGGCGTGAATCGCCGCATATTCTCCAAACTGGCGGCACACGGTATCTCCGTGTTTATGGTGAGTCAGGCTTCTTCGGAAAATTCGACCTCCATCGGTGTGCGCGAGCAGGATGTTGCTGCTGCCGTGGAGGTGCTCAACGATGAGTTTGCCGCTGAAATAGAAGACGGCGCCATGTTTCCCATGCATGCCGAATGTGGACTGGCCACCATCGCCATTGTCGGTGAGAACATGAAACACGCTGCCGGCATTGCCGGCAAACTGTTCGGCACACTCGGTCGCTCGGGCATCAGCGTAATAGCCTGCGCACAGGGAGCATCGGAAACCAACATCTCGTTTGTCGTGAAGGCAGAGTTTCTACGCAAGAGCCTCAACGTGCTTCACGACTCTTTCTTTCTCTCTGAATACAAGGTGCTCAACCTTTTCATCTGCGGCGTGGGCACCGTGGGGGACAAACTCATCGAACAAATCAAGAAGCAATACGAAGAACTGAAAGAGCGCAACCGCCTAAAACTCAATGTGGTGGGCATCGCAAGTTCAAGAAACGCCATCTTTAACCGCGACGGACTCGATCTGGAGAATTTTCATGACGAACTGAAACGGAGCGAACCCAGTACACCCGAACGGCTGCGTGATGCCGTCATCAACATGAACATATTCAACTCGGTGTTCGTAGACTGCACAGCCAGTAAAGACATAGCCATGCTCTACCAATCGTTTCTGGAGCACAACATCTCTGTGGTTGCAGCCAACAAGATAGCCGCTTCGAGCGACTACGACAGTTATTTGAGACTCAAGACCACGGCTCTGGCACGAGGGGTGAAATTCCGTTTTGAAACCAATGTGGGGGCAGGGCTCCCCATCATCGGCACCATCAACGACCTGCGCAACTCGGGAGACTGAGCGGTACACTCAACTTTATCTTCAATGAAATCAGTGCCGATGTCCCCTTCTCCGAAACGGTACTCAGGGCTAAAGAGCAAGGATATTCGGAGCCCGATCCCCGCATTGACCTCAGTGGTACGGATGTTGTCCGCAAACTGGTGATTCTCTCCCGCGAGGCCGGCTACAAGGTGGAGCAAGCCGACGTGGAGAAGCATCTTTTCGTGCCCGACGAATACTTTAAAGGCAGTTTGGAGGATTTTTGGGAGCGGCTGCCCCGACTCAATGCCGACTTTGAGAAGCGCCGCAAGCAACTCGAATCGGAAGGCAAACGCTGGCGTTTCGTGGCAACAATGGAGGGCGGAAAGACCAATGTAGCCCTGAAAGCTGTAGATCGCAACCATCCTTTCTATAATTTGGAAGGAAGCAACAACATCGTGTTGCTCACCACCGACCGCTACAAGGCCTATCCGATGCAAATACAAGGCTATGGAGCCGGGGCCGGCGTGACGGCTGCCGGTGTTTTTGCCAATATCATGAGCATAGCAAACATATAACCCAATCACCAAATAAAGAGACGCAAGATGAAACACATTATTATATTAGGCGACGGTATGGCCGATCACGCCGTGGAGCGTCTGGGGGGCAAGACGCTTTTGCAGTATGCCAATACGCCCTACATGGACTTGTTGGCCAAACAGGGAAAAACCGGACGACTGATGACCGTGCCTGACGGTTTCCTACCCGGAAGCGAAGTGGCCAATACAGCCATCCTCGGCTACGACCTCAACAAGGTGTATGAAGGCAGGGGACCGCTGGAAGCAGCCAGCATAGGATATGACATGGCTCCGGAAGACTTGGCCATGCGCTGCAATCTTATCACCTTGGATGATGGAAAAATCATCACACACAATGGCGGTAACCTTTCAACAGAGAATGCCGATATACTGATCAACTATCTGAACGACAAGTTGGGTAACGAACAAGTGAGATTCATCACGGGCATCCAATACCGGCATCTACTGATCATCAAAAATGCCAGCAAGCATATTGTCTGTGCTCCCCCACACGACCACCCGAATGAAGAATGGCACCCCCTGCTCGTGAAACCCGAAGAGGGGGACTGGAGCAACGACCCGGCAGAAAAGGGGCGGATGACACCCAAAGAGACGGCCGATTTGATAAACGACCTGATTATAAAAAGCCAAAAGCTGCTGGCAGAGCACCCGTTCAACAAGGCAAAAACAGCCTGTGGCGAACGGCCGGCTAACAGTATCTGGCCGTGGAGCGGTGGCTACCGCCCTTCCATGGAAACACTGATGCAGCTTTATCCGAAGGTCAAAAGCGGAAGTGTCATATCGGCCGTAGACCTCATACGCGGCATAGGACGATATGCCGGACTGGAAGTCATCATCGTTCCCGGAGCCACCGGACTCGCCGACACCAACTACGAGGGCAAGACCCAAGCTGCTCTCGAGGAACTGAAAAAAAAAGATTTTGTATTCCTTCACGTGGAAGCCAGCGACGAAGCGGGACACGATGGAGATTTGGAACTGAAAATCAAGACCATAGAAAATCTTGACCGGCGGGTGGTAAAGCCCATCTATGAAGAGGTGAGCAAGTGGGAAGAACCGGTGTGCATAGCCGTACTGCCCGACCACCCCACTCCCGTGGAAATCCGCACCCATGTGAAAGAGCCGGTTCCATTCTTGATATGGTATCCGGGGATCGTCGCCGACGAGGTGAAACAATATGACGAGGTGAGTTGTGTAAGTGGCAGTTACGGCATGCTTCACCTGCAAGAGTTTATGCAAACATTCATGAAATACTAACAAAAAGATGAAATATTACAGTACCAATCAAGTGGCGCCACACGCCACTTTGGAAGAAGCGGTCGTGAGAGGGCTGGCCCCCGACAAGGGACTTTATATGCCCGAGATAATCAAGCAACTGCCGAAAGACTTTTTCGACCATATAGAGACGCTCTCATTTCAAGAAATAGCCTATCGGGTGGCCGATGCTTTCTTTGGAGACGATGTGGAGCCCGATGCGCTGAGACAAATCGTATATGACACGCTGGCTTTTGATGCTCCGGTCGTGAAGGTGGAAGACAACATCTATAGTCTTGAACTTTTTCATGGCCCGACATTGGCATTCAAAGACGTGGGAGCCCGCTTCATGGCCCGTCTGCTTCAGCATTTCATCAAGAAAGAAGCCGGCGGACAAACGGTTAATGTACTTGTAGCGACTTCCGGAGACACGGGATCGGCCGTAGCTAACGGATTCCTGGGTGTCGATGGAATCCATGTATATGTGCTCTACCCCAAAGGGAAGGTGAGCAAGATTCAAGAATGCCAGTTTACCACGCTCGGACAGAATATTACAGCCATAGAAATCGACGGCGTATTCGACGACTGTCAGGCTCTGGTAAAATCGGCCTTCATGGATGAAGAACTGAACAGGCATATTAAACTGACTTCGGCCAACTCCATTAACGTGGCACGTTTCCTGCCCCAGGCATTCTACTATTTCTATGCCTACGCACAACTGAAAAAACTTGGCAGGCAGCATGAAGTCGTGATATGTGTGCCGTCAGGCAACTTCGGCAACATCACGGCCGGCATCTTCGGCAACGAAATGGGATTGCCCGTCAAGCGTTTTATTGCGGCCAATAATGCCAATGACATTTTCTATCAATATCTCAAGAGCGGAAAATATGAGCCAAAGCCTTCCAAACAGACCATAGCCAACGCCATGGATGTAGGGAACCCGAGCAATTTCGCCCGCATCTATGACTTGTTTGGCGGTTCTCACGAGAGGATTACGAGCCGCATCAGTGGGGCTACCTATACGGACGCCCAAATCATGGAAACCATGAGACAGTGCCACAAAGATACGGGCTACACGCTGGATCCTCACGGTGCGTGCGGATACAGAGCCTTGAAAGAACTCCTCCAACCGGGAGAGACGGGAGTGTTCCTCGAAACTGCCCACCCGGCAAAGTTCAAAGAAAAGGTGGATGCCATTCTCAATGGAAACATCCAAATACCTGAACGGCTGGCCAACTTCATGCGTGGCAGGAAGCAGAGTATAGAGATGTCCAAAGACTTTAATGATTTCAAAGACTTCTTGATGAAAGTATGAGAATCAAACGGATATTCCAAGCACCTTCACTATAATAAAAATACAATTATGACGAGAAAGAACTTTGTATGGCTGCTCCTGTGCATCGCCACGCTGACAGCCTCCGCACAAGTGCCCAGACCGAAACTGGTGGTTGGAGTGGTAGTTGACCAGATGCGGTGGGACTACCTCTACTACTATCAAAACGAGTATGGAGAGGGAGGGCTGAAACGAGTGCTCAACGAGGGATTCAGCTGTGAAAACACGATGATCAACTATGCACCGACCGTGACGGCCATTGGCCATGCGAGTGTGTATACGGGAACCGTACCAGCCCTTCACGGCATTGCGGGCAACTATTTCTATCAAGACGATGCCGGTGTCTACTGCTGTGGTGACAACCAAGTGGCCGGTGTGGGCAGCAATTCGCCCGAAGGCAAGATGAGCCCTCGCCGCATGTTGGCGACCAACTGAAAATTGCCACCGACTTTCGCTCAAAGGTGATTGGTGTAGCACTGAAAGACCGTGCCTCCATTCTTCCGGCCGGACACAGTGCCGACGGTGCCTATTGGTGGGACACATCGGCCGGACAGTTTATCACATCGACCTTTTACATGGACAAGCTTCCCGATTGGGTGACGGCGTTTAACAAGACACACCGGCAAAAACCCGGTACCAATGTCAAGACGGCCAATATCGGGGTCACACTGACATTTCAAATGGCAGAAGCGGCCTTGATAAATGAGCAGTTGGGCAAACATGCCGATACGGATATGCTCACCGTGAGCGTATCGTCGACAGATGCCATCGGGCACGAATACGGGACACGTGGCAAAGAAAATCACGATGTCTACATGCAGTTGGACAAAGACTTGACAACGTTCCTCAACGCTCTCGACAGGGAAGTGGGAAAAGGCAACTACCTGCTGTTTCTCACTGCCGACCACGGAGCAGCCCACAACTACAACTTGATGAAAAACCATCGCATCCCTGCGGGGGCATGGAATTACAAGAAAGCCACTGCCGAACTGAACAAGTATCTTGAAAGCCGTTTTGGCATCGCACTGGTGATGGGAGAAGACAACTACCAATTCTATTTCAACGACAGCACCATCCAAGCCAAGGGACTGGAAAAGAAAAAGGTTGTCGGTGATGCCATCAAATGGTTGAAACAGAACACGAAGGAGTATCTCTACATCGTGGATAACGAGAATTTGGCCAATGAAACGATGCCTTCCATGCTCAAAGAGCGATTGACCAACGGCTATAACCGGCAACGAAGTGGCGAGATAACAGTGGTGACGCGTCCGGGATTTTTCGGTGCAACAGACTCACCAAACTATCGGGGCACCATGCATGGACAACCCTACCCATACGACGCTCATATCCCATTGGTTTTTATGGGATGGAACATCAAGCACGGGGCTACTGCGCTGCCCACCCGCATCGTTGACATTGCGCCTACGGTGTGTCAAATGCTGCATATCCAACAGCCCAACGCCTGCATCGGGAATGCCATCCTGCCGGTTGCGGAGCAATAAGCAATAATCACAAGCCGTCAGATATTAAGCAGGGAGATTTCCGGATAGAGCATTGTCAAAACCAAAACACAAAAGGGGGTGTGTCAAAACAGGCACATCCCCGTTGTGTTTTCAGATAGTCTCAAAAGACAAGTTCGGGCAGCATCGTTCCGTCTTCATCTTTGTGCAAGACGTTCGCACCACTCGCGCATAGGTCATGCGCAAGCTGTTCGACAGTCTTGCACAAAGCGTTCAAAGGCTTCGAACGGAAACAAGACGCTTCCACCAAATTCCACATCGTGGTGGCATAATGCGCACAACTGAATACCGTAGACTGGCCGATATGTCCGCATTCGTCTATCGTACTATTTCAAGCAGTTCCGATTCAGGCAACGCTCCGGATGACTTTTCATGAAACCACTCACATATTACCGTTGACAACCTTTTTTAATTATCTTCATATACCATGATTCAGAAATAATTACTATCTTTGCAAAAGATAGTCTGCACTCGGCTGTTTCCAAACAGACTCCTATTGCACCTACTTATGCCATTTCGGTGAAAGACCGGCAAAACGCAGCGACTGCAGTCCTTTTCAAGCAAACAAGCAGAGAGAAAGGAGCACATCAAAGAAGATTGCAGATGTCTCGCCGAAGATCCCAAATTCAGCAAAGCTATATCGGGCGACCATCACAGCGGTGTCGCCACGTAAAGCATCTAACACTTGAGAAAATAAAAACAATATAAATGCATTTCAAATGGAATTACCAAACACCTACACCGGACGAAAGACAGGCAGCTGACGAGTTGGGGGAAAAGCTGAATATGAGCCCCACGCTTGCACAACTGCTCATCAGGCGAGGTATCACCACCGAATCGGCCGCCAAGCGCTTTTTCCGTCCCCAACTGGCCGACCTCATCAATCCATTCCTCATGAAGGATATGGATGTAGCTGTGGACAGACTCAATGATGCCATGGGCAGGAAAGAGCGCATCTTGGTCTATGGCGATTATGATGTGGACGGATGTACCGCTGTGGCACTGGTGTACAAGTTTCTGCAACAGTTCTACTCCAATATAGGCTATTACATCCCCGATCGCTACGACGAGGGGTACGGTGTGAGCAAGAAAGGAATAGACTACGCGAAAGAAACGGGTGTAAAACTAATTATCATCCTTGACTGTGGCATCAAAGCCGTCGAAGAAATCACGTATGCCAAAAGTCTTGGCATAGACTTCATCATCTGCGACCATCATGTGCCCGACGAGGTGATGCCACCGGCCGTGGCCATCCTCAATCCCAAAAGGCCCGACGATTCCTACCCCTTCAAACATCTGTGCGGATGCGGCGTGGGCTTCAAGTTCATGCAAGGTTTTGCCAAGAACAACGACATTGCCTTTTCCCGACTCATTCCCCTACTCGACTTTTGCACCGTGGCCATTGCCGCCGACATCGTGCCGGTGATGGACGAGAACCGCATTCTTGCATTCCACGGACTGAAACAACTCAACCAAAATCCGAGCATCGGACTGAAATCCATCATTGACATCTGCGGCCTCAACGGCCGGGAAATCTCGATGAGTGACATCGTGTTCAAGATAGGACCGCGCATCAATGCCTCGGGACGCATGGAAAATGGCAGGGAGAGTGTAGACTTGCTGGTGGAACGGGAGTTTCCGGTAGCCTTGCGCATGGCCACACACATCAACGAATACAACGAACAGCGCAAGGACATCGACAAACAAATGACAGAGGAGGCCAACCAGATAGTCTCCCGACTGGAGAGCCAGCGCCATAGGTCAAGCATCGTGCTTTACGACGAAAACTGGAAGAAAGGGGTCATCGGCATCGTGGCCTCCCGCCTCACAGAAATCTATTTCCGGCCCACGGTGGTGCTCACCCGCGACGGTGACATGGCCACGGGATCGGCACGCAGCGT
>OHBG01000989.1_pt1 | contig 10573 bp, 6 predicted proteins | sample 1577351 | NCBI WGS metagenome assembly OHBG01 (sample SAMEA3879596, study PRJEB24766) | human gut metagenome | biome: human-associated habitat; feature: feces | place: USA | collected 1985/1987 | reverse complement strand
CCGTGCCGGAAGTCGTGAGCGAACCGGACAGTCTGTTGCCGCCGCCCCCGAAAGTGAAGCCCGCCTTTGTGGATACCTGTCGCAGCGGCATGACCTGCATTGAGGATTACAGCGACTCCACCCTGCGCGGCATGACACCTTTCTATCGCGCGCTGGATGAGTTGGCGGCAAAGCCCCGTCCGGTGCGTATCGCCTATTTCGGAGATTCTTTCATCGAGGCGGATATCCTGACGGCCGACCTGCGTGCGATGTTGCAGGAGCGTTATGGCGGCTGCGGGGTAGGTTTCGTGACGATTACTTCTCCGGTCAACGGCTATCGGCCTACAGTGCGGCACAGCTTTGGCGGCTGGCAGAGCCATTCCGTTACGGACTCCGTATTCTTCGACCGTGGCAAACAAGGTGTTTCGGGCCATTATTTTATTCCGACCCCCGGAGCGTACGTAGAGCTTGGCGGACAGAGGAAGTATGCTTCCCGGCTCGATACTTGCGAACGTGCTTCTATCTTCTTTTATAATAAAGGCGAAGCCCGCCTTTCGGCATCCGTAAACAAGGGCGAACCGCAGACCGGAACATTCCCGCCTGCCGACGGACTTCGTGAAATGGATGTAACAGGACGTATCGGCTCTGTGCGTTGGAAAGTGGAGAGCGCCGATTCTACCTTATTCTACGGAGTGGCTATGGACGGCACGCAAGGGATTGCCGTCGATAATTTTTCGCTTCGGGGCAGTTCTGGTCTGTCTTTGCGCTCCATACCTGTCCGGACTATGCACGAATTTAACGAACTGCGTCCGTACGATTTGATAGTCCTTCAGTACGGACTGAACGTAGCTACGGAACGCGGGCGTAATTACGACCGCTATCGCGACGGTATGCTGACGACCATTGCCCATTTGAAGCAAGCCTTCCCCCAAGCCGGAATTCTCATTGTCGGTGTGGGCGACCGCGAGTATAAAACCGAAGAGGGCAGCCTGCGGACCATGCCCGGCATTAAAAACCTTATCCGTTACCAGCAGAATCTGGCGGCCGACAGCGGGGTGGCTTTCTGGAATATGTTCGAAGCTATGGGCGGTGAAGGCAGTATGGCGGATATGGTGCATGCCAAACCTTCTTTAGCCAATTACGATTATACGCATATCAACTTCCGTGGCGGCAAGCATCTGGCGGAACTGCTTTATGAGGCTCTGGTTTATGGCAAAGAACAATACGACAGGAGGCGTGCCTATGAAGCGGAGCCATAAAAGGAGCCGGTACTTGGCCGATTTACGGTTTGCCGTTTGCTGCGCGGTATTGGCGTTGCTCTTCCTGCCGGTGCAACGGAACTATGCCCAAGATGTGCTTCCGGGTTGTCCCAGGCTTCAGAAAACGGCATTTGATTGCGACACGCTTAGAATCTACGGACAGCGTACGGATACGTTGCCCATTCCTCTCATCACCCTGCCCGCAGCCTTTCGGCAACTGGGTGGGAACGAGCTGATAGACAGCATCGGCATCCTGAAACCCTTTTGGGAGAAACTGCGCATGCTCCGCCTGGGCATAGCTGTCGATACGGTACGCATCGTGCATGTGGGCGACAGTCATATCCGTGGCCATATCTTTCCCGAAACCACGGGCGGGTTGCTTCAAAGAACATTCGGAGCACTGTCTTATACGGACATAGGGATAAACGGTGCGTTTTGTACAACCTTTACCCGTCCGGACCGTGTGGCGGATATCGCTGCGTTGCATCCCGACCTTGTCATTCTCTCTTTCGGAACGAACGAGAGCCACAACCGGCGTTATAACTCCATACTGCACTACCGGCAGATGGAAGAACTGGTGTGCATGCTTCGCAAGAGTCTGCCCGATGTTCCGATGCTGATGACTACTCCGCCCGGTTCATACGATAGTTTCCGTCAGCGCCGTCGCCGGCGTACCTATAAGATTAATCCCCGTACTGCTGTTGCCGCACAGACCATCCGTCGTTTTGCCGACGCCAACGGACTGGCGGTGTGGGATATGTACGAGACTTTCGGCGGTGTCCGCCGGGCTTGTCTCAACTGGCAGGAAGCGCGTCTGATGCGTCCCGACCATGTGCACTATCTTCCGGAAGGATATGCATTGCAGGGAGAGATGTTCTATCGCGCTCTGCTGAAAGCGTATAATGACTATTGCAGTCAGTGAATGTAGTTAACTCATTTAGCCGTAAACCGACCGATGTGGAATATTAGCGAACTTTTGAACCAACTGAATATAGACCTTACCCGCCTGCACGACCTGCTGGTGTACAATCCGCATGCACCGATGATATTCAGCAGCGGCATTTTCCTGTGGCTGTTTGCAGCCTTTATCCTGTTCTACCTGCTTTTGCAGCGCCGCACCACCGCCCGCCTGATGTTCGTCACCCTGTTTTCTTACTATTTCTATTATAAAAGCAGCGGTGCTTATTTCTTTCTGCTGGCTATCGTTACGGTGAGCGATTTCTTCATAGCTCGCCTTATGGCGCGTGCCACCATGCAGTGGCAACGCAAAATGTGGGTTGCAGCCAGTCTGGCGATAAACCTGGGACTGCTGTGCTATTTTAAGTATACGAACTTTCTCTGCGATTTCTTTGCTTCGCTCACGGGCGGCACGTTTACCGCAATGGACATCTTCCTGCCTGTGGGTATATCCTTCTTTACGTTCCAGTCGCTGAGCTATACAATCGATGTGTACCGCAAGGAGATAACGCCTCTCACCAGCTTGTTGGACTACGCATTCTATGTATCATTCTTCCCGCAGTTGGTGGCGGGTCCCATTGTGCGTGCACGCGACTTTATTCCGCAAATCCGCCGTCCGTTGTTTGTTTCCAGAGAGATGTTCGGCAGGGGGATTTTCCTTATTGTGAGCGGACTGTTCAAGAAGGCGGTTATCTCGGACTATATCAGTATCAACTTTGTGGAGCGCATCTTCGATAATCCTACCTTGTATTCGGGTGTGGAAAACCTTATGGGTGTTTACGGCTATGCACTGCAAATCTATTGCGACTTCTCCGGATATAGCGATATGGCTATCGGCATTGCCTTGTTATTGGGCTTTCACTTCAACATAAACTTCGATTCGCCTTATAAGTCGGCATCCATTACGGAGTTCTGGCGTCGTTGGCATATCTCGCTTTCCAGTTGGCTGCGCGATTATCTCTATATATCCCTGGGCGGCAACCGTAAGGGCAAGATACGCCAGTATGCCAACCTTATCATTACCATGTTCCTGGGCGGCTTGTGGCATGGGGCTTCCTGGAATTTTGTGTTTTGGGGCATGTTGCATGGCGTTGCTTTGGCTGTCCATAAGTTCTGGATGGGCGTTACCGGACGGAAGAAGGGCGAACGCAGTCGTGGCATCCGCCGCTTCTTCGGTATCGTCATTACGTTCCACTTCGTTTGCTTCTGCTGGATATTCTTCCGCAATGCCGATTTCTCCGCTTCGCTGGATATGTTGAGGCAGATATTCACGACTTTCCGTCCCGGGCTTTTCCCGCAACTGATAGTGGGCTATTGGGAAGTGTTTGCCTTGATGGCGCTCGGCTTTTTCCTGCATTTTGTGCCTGACAGTTGGGAGCACGCTTGCAGCAAGGCGGTTGTTCGCCTTCCGTTGATAGGGAAGTCATTGCTGCTGGTTGCCATAGTCTATCTGGTTATTCAGATGAAGAGTTCGGAGATACAACCGTTCATTTACTTCCAGTTCTAAGGGTGGTACTGCCGGTACCGGCTGCTGGTATTCCCTGTACCGCTCTTTGGTAGCTCATGTACCAAAGGGTGGTAGGTCTCGTACCTTAGTAAGGTACTGCTCGTACCACAGTGTGGTACGGCGTGTACCACGGCGTGAAATATCTTGGTACACGTATCCCTTTCATTATTAGCATGCTGCCGGTATTATTCTTTCCTACCGGATTAATATGTGTAAATAGTATGTGTCATGATACATACAGTAAACTTTATGAAACATTTGGCACAATGGTATATCGGGTAACCCTGTATCTTTGTACGGTAAATAAATCTGATTACTATCATTAAAACAGCAACAACCATGAAACGGAAACTTATCTGTTGGTTGCCTCTTCTATTGCTGATAGGGTGCAGCCAACCTACGTACAGAACAACCTCTTTGACTCCGGATAAGCGGGCGGAACTTTTATTGAAAGAACTTACTTTGGAAGAAAAAGTAGCATTGATGATGGACACTTCCCAACCGGTGGAGCGCTTGGGGATCAAACCCTATAACTGGTGGAACGAGGCGCTGCACGGTGTGGCACGCGCCGGATTGGCTACGGTTTTTCCGCAACCGATAGGTATGGCAGCCTCTTTCTCGCCTCAAACAGTATATGAAGTATTCAATGCCGTATCGGATGAGGCGCGTGCAAAAAATACATATTACGCATCGCAGGGCAGTTACGAGCGTTATCAGGGACTTACCATGTGGACGCCTACGGTGAATATTTACCGTGATCCGCGTTGGGGACGGGGTATTGAGACCTACGGTGAAGACCCTTATCTCACCAGTCGCATGGGTGTTATGGTAGTGAAAGGTCTGCAAGGAACCAATGACGGAAGATACGATAAGTTGCATGCTTGTGCCAAACACTTTGCCGTACATTCCGGTCCGGAATGGAACCGTCATTCTTTCAACGTGGAGAACCTTAGCACACGTGATTTGTATGAAACCTATCTGCCGCCTTTTGAGGCGTTAGTGAAGGAAGCCGGTGTAAAGGAGGTGATGTGTGCCTATAACAGTTTCGAGGGAGAGCCTTGTTGCGGCAGCAACCGTTTGCTGATGCAAATTCTCCGTAACGATTGGGGGTTCGATGGTATTGTCCTTTCCGATTGTGGTGCTATTGCCGATTTTTATAATGAATACGGGCATAAGGCATATTCCGATGCAGAGTCTGCTTCGGCAGCCGCAGTGCTGAACGGAACGGATCTGGAGTGTGGCTCCAGTTATAAGGCATTGGTAAAGGCAGCTCAAGAAGGCAAGATTGATGAGAAAGACATAGACAAGGCTGTGCTCCGCCTGCTGGAAGCCCGTTTTGCTTTGGGAGAAATGGACGCTCCGGAAGATGTGTCTTGGACGAAGATTCCTTTCTCCGTAGTAGCTTCGGCTGCACACGACTCATTGGCGTTGGATATGGCCCGCAAGTCCATGACATTACTGCAAAACAAGGACAATATCCTTCCCTTGAAACGTGGCGGTCTGACTGTAGCTGTCATGGGACCTAATGCTAATGACTCCGTAATGCAATGGGGCAATTATAACGGTATGCCGTCACATACAGTCACCATTCTGGATGGAATACGGAACGCGTTGGGAGCGGACGATAAGCTGATTTATGAACAGGGTTGCAGTTGGGTGGAAAGAACACTGATTCAAAGCGTGTTCAACCAGTGTAAATCGGCAGACGGACAGGGGTTTACGGCACGTTATTGGAACAATGTAAAGCATGAGGGCACCCCGGTGACTACTACACAAGTAACCACCCCTTTCCGCTTCTGTACCTCGGGAGCTACGGTTTTTGCACCGGGCGTAAACCTGACAGACTTCTCTGCAACTTACAACAGCGTGCTCACCCCTCTACAATCGGGCGAAGTGGTATTCGAAATTTATACATACGGTTCCGGTTGCCTGCGTATCAATGGCGAAGAAGTAAAGCGTTTCCGCAATACGCATGGTGGCAGATCACTGGACTATACGCTACAGGTAAAAGCGGGTGTTCCTTACGACATCGAGCTTGACTTTGAGTATTTCAGAAGCGATGCGCAACTGAATTTCGATATCGGCTTCAAGCAAAAGGTAAATATCGATGCATCTGTAGCTTGTGTGAAAGATGCCGATGTTGTAGTTTTTGCCGGTGGTATATCTCCTCTTTTGGAAGGAGAGGAGATGGGAGTGAACCTTCCCGGTTTCAGGGGCGGAGACCGTACGGACATTGAATTGCCGGCTGTTCAGCGTGAATTGATTCACGCATTGCATCGTGCCGGAAAGAAGATAATTTTGGTGAATTGTTCCGGTTCGCCCATCGCTTTGGAGCCTGAAACAAAGAATTGTGAAGCTATCCTACAGGCTTGGTATCCGGGACAGGCGGGCGGCACTGCCGTGGCAGATGTATTGTTCGGTGACTATAATCCGGGTGGACGCTTGCCTGTAACTTTTTATCGCAATATGTCTCAGCTTCCCGATTTTGAGGACTATAATATGACAGGACGTACCTATTGTTATATGACTCAACAACCATTGTTCCCGTTTGGTTACGGCTTGAGCTACACTACCTTTGAATATGGCAACTTATCCTTGACCAAGGAACAGATTAAGGTGGGAGAGCCTTTGAAGTTGACCGTTAACGTTACGAATAACGGTCAGCGTGACGGTGAAGAGGTAGTGCAGGTTTACCTCAAGAAGCAAGATGACGCAGAAGGACCGGGCAAGACTTTGCGTGCTTTTAAACGTGTCCGCATTCCTGCCGGAAAGAGTGTTGAGGTAGCGTTCGATTTGAACGGCAAAGAATTGGAATGGTGGGATGCTCAAAGTAATACGATGCGGGTTTGTGCAGGCAGGTACGATGTGATGGTGGGGAAAAGCTCGCAGGAGCGGGATTTGCAACGTAGGAGTTTCGTGATTGAATAAATGTTTTAGATGCACTTTCGCAGAAAATATCATCCTGTCATTCGGAGGAATCTAATATCCAAGAATGACAGGATGATAGTTGTTGTATATCTTACCGTTTTTGATAAGTTGCCTTATTCCACTTCAATCTCATCGATAAACAGGAAAGGTGTTCCTCCTTCTCCCGGATGTCCTTTGGGCAGGGCGGGGGTACGCTTGATTAATACTTTAACATAGCGTGCTTTCACCGGTTCGAAAGTAACTTCATAGTTTGCCACAGCTTTTTTACGGCTGTCCATTTCAACGGGAAATTCTTTGGCTGCCACCTCACGGAAGCTTTTGTTATCGTCAGACACTGATACTGTCAGGCCTGTACATCCTGCAACCCAGGCGCCCATGTCTATTACGGCATGGGTAGAGACATGCTTTATCTCCGGTAATTCGGCAACTGTCTTGCCTGCGGCATTGCCGTTTGACGCACCGAGGTCGATAACAGCCGTTACGTCTCCATCCAAAAAGCCAATCCACTCGCCGGTTGCATAATTGTCAATTCCGCTCATTCCGTCTACTAAAGCGGTAGCGCCTTTAAAGGCGTATTTCGGAGTGGGCTGTGTACCTGTCAGCTCAATCGGGCAGAAAGTGGCTTTGTTGATGTAGAAGCTTTTTTCTGTTACCTTGCTTTTTCCTTCAGGGCGGATAGCAACAGCACGCAAGTCGGCGGATTGGCGGATAACGATGCCGGTTCCGTTATACTGTTCGGAGGCTGTAGTGGGTTCAGTACCGTCTAAGGTATAGTAAATGGGAGCATTGTCAATGGTGCGAAGCGTGGCTACTATAGTTCCGCTACCGCTTCCGTCCTCTTCTTGGGTAGTGGTATATTCCGCTTGAATATCGAATATATGTTTGGCATAATTCATGCTATCCCGTTGGTAGAACTTGATGAGGCGCGGCAGGCGTTGGGTGAAGTCCGCGTAATCTTTCTTTTCGGGCTGTGTCCATTGCACTTCGGCAAGGGCAGCCATGCGTGGGAGTATCATATACTCTGCATGTTCGGTAGTGGCGATATATTCTGTCCATAAGTTGGCTTGTGCACCGAGAATATGTTTGGCCTGTTCTTTGGTAAGCGCAGCGGTAGGGTCGAGACTGTATACTTTCTCTACCGGTACATATCCGCCTATGCCGAGAGGTTCGTCTTTACTGTCCGCAGTTTGGAGATAGTCAAAATAGCAGTAAAGATTGGGTGTCATAATTACGTCATGTCCCATTTGTGCAGCCTTGATGCCGCCGGATGTGCCACGCCAGGACATAACGGTGGCATTTGGTGCCACGTCGCCTTCCAGTATTTCGTCCCAACCGATAATCTGCCTTCCTTTACTGTTGAGGAACTTTTCGATGCGTGTCATGCAATAGCTTTGCAGACGGTCCTCGGCTGTATGTTGTTTGTCTGTTTTCAAGCCTTCCGCTTTGATGCGTGCCTGACATTTGGGGCACTTGGCCCAGCGGGTACGGGGAGCTTCGTCTCCACCGATGTGTACAAACTTAGAAGGGAATATCTCGGTGATTTCTGCCATTACATCTTCAAGAAACTGCATGCTCTGTTCGTTGCCGATGCACAATACATCTTCAAAGATACCCCAGTCGGGAGATACTTTGTACGGTCCTCCGGTGCATCCCATATCAGGATAGGCGGCCAAAGCGGCAAGCATGTGTCCCGGCAGGTCTACTTCGGGAATTACGGTGATGTAACGTTCTTGTGCATACTTCACGATCTCTTTGGCTTGTTCCTGCGTGTAGAAGCCGCCATACGGAATGTTGTCATATTTTCCGCTTCTTGCCTTGCCGACAACGGTGCAGTTGCGTTTTGAACCGACTTCCGTCAGCTTCGGATATTTCTTTATTTCGATGCGCCATCCCTGGTCATCTGTCAGATGCCAATGGAAAGTATTCATATTGTGTAGCGCCAGTAAGTCGATATATTCTTTTATGAACTCCAGCGGGAAGAAATGTCGGCATACATCAAGATGCATACCGCGATATGTAAAGCGGGGTTCGTCTTTGATACTGCCTGCCGGTAGCAGAATATCAGCTCCCTGAGCCTCGGCGGGGATTGATTTCCGTAATGTCTGGCAACCGTAGAACACGCCGTTCTCTGTCTGCCCGTTGATTTGAATACCTTCCGAAGTTGTCGTCAGCACATAACCTTCTTTATTGGCTATATCCGCATCTAAACCTAAATTGATTGCATGCTTTGCCGTTTCTCCGTCCTTTAAGCCTTTTACAGGAGGAGTATACCCTGTGGCTTGCCGGATATATCCGGATAAGAATTCAGCGTTGCGTTTCAGCAAGAGGTTGCCTTCTGGATAGGTAATGGAAACATTTTTGTTTAATAGAAACGGCTTTTCTTGTGTCAGAACAACCTCTTGGGGGAGAGGTATTACTTGGTAATCGGCCTTTTTTTCTGTTTGGCACGAAGAACATGCCAAAGCTACAACACCTGCAAGGAGTACGTGGTTAAGTTTCGTAAGCATAGATTTGATTGGTTTTTAATAAGTTTCTCGCAAATATACGAAAAAAAATTATGTACAGAGGAGCGCTGCATATTTCTTTATCATATTTCATAAAAAAAGGCTATCTCTCCCAGACAGCCAATCTTTTTGTTAACCTTAAATCTAATACTATGAAAAACACATTGCAAAGTTATTCTATTCCTGATATTATCCAATATTTTTTCTGGAAATCTATTGTTTGGTAACACGGTTTATGAGACTGTTGCTTCTGTTAACATTTAATACAACGTGCGTCTTCCTTTAACAGGTTTGTTGGGTTGTGGCTTGCTTCGTGTTTTCCGGGTTGCCTGTCGCCTTTCTCCTATTTCCTGTGTCTGTTCTTTTGCTGTGCCGTTGTTTTTTTTGTATCTTTTTCTCTGCCGTTTTTCTGTTTGTATTTCTTTTCCTTGTATGTGTCCGTATTGTTTTCTTCCTGTGCCGTTAGTCCTGTTAGCCTTTATCTTGTGTCCGACACCCGGGTGTCGTGCATACCGAGACCCGGGTGTCAGACGTGCCGAGACCCGGATGTCAGACATGTCAAGACCCGGGTGTCATGCAATACCCTTCCGTATCTCCGTGTTTTCTTTCAGCCTTCCGTTGTTTCTTTCCGCGCGCATGCGCATATATTATAATGTGTCCCTTTTGCCAGACTTTCCACCCTCCTTAAAAAAACATGTTCTTCAACATATTTGTCAATCAGCGTTTTATAAAAATGTTCAAGAGAAACGCAAAAAAATCCCCTGATATATTTGGCTTGTATGTTATAAAGTCCTACTTTTGCACCCGCTTTCGAGAACGGGAGCAGCGATGTTTTGACATTCTGACAGGAACGGCGTAGGAACTCTTACATATTTCTTTTGCTTGGGGCTTGTTTCTTTCTGAAATTCCCCTTTGAAAAAGCAGAATGAAAAAAAACTTCCGAAAACATTTGGAAGATATGAAATAAAGTTCTTACCTTTGCACCCGCTTTCAAAAAGTAAGCAGCGTTGGTTGACACTTTTTCTTGAATCCGGGTCGGTAAAACGAAACTTTCTTTTGTTCTCCCTTTCGCAAGAGAGATGACGGGAAAAAGGAAAGATGAAAAAAAACTTCCGAAAATATTTGGAAGATATACTTAAAAGTTTTTACCTTTGCATCCGCTTTCCTGAAAAGAAAGCCGACATAAAAGAAGCGATCTTTGAAGAGATTTACATAAACAATACAAGTAGTACAAGAGCAAGACTTGTTTCTCAAAAAAAAAGAAACGGTCTTGGGTAAAATAAAAAGAACCGTCATTACTTATTAAATAGGTAATAGATACTTTTTAAATTCGAGCGTCCTGAACAGAGCAACAACCATTCCTATATGGAATGATTAACAATACTTTTACAATGAAGAGTTTGATCCTGGCTCAGGATGAACGCTAGCTACAGGCTTAA
>OHBG01000986.1_pt1 | contig 10595 bp, 6 predicted proteins | sample 1577351 | NCBI WGS metagenome assembly OHBG01 (sample SAMEA3879596, study PRJEB24766) | human gut metagenome | biome: human-associated habitat; feature: feces | place: USA | collected 1985/1987 | reverse complement strand
GGATGTTCTCCTTGATCATGGGCAAATCGGCATCCTCAGAGCAGGCGGCAAAGCACATACCCACATAGGCCAGCAAGAAGGCCAGCAAAAACTGTCTTGGCGTTTTCATATCATCACGTTTGGGGACAAATATAGGAAAAAGTTTTCAATGTTGTATCCCGTCATGTGCATTTTTTGTTCTCACAAGACAAAAAGCACGGCAAGGATGCACACTTTTCCACATCTGTGCACCCTCCCAACTGCTTTCTGATAACAAGAAATGTCCATCAGGCATCCCACCCCCCGTTATGACATCTGTCACTCGAGAAGCACCGGCTGGCAGGAAAAGTTTATTCTTTTGCCTTTATTTTTTACTTTATTGACATTTTTCCTTACCTTTGCAAAAAACAAGCAATGGCAACGGAAAGCAACGACAACACTGAGAAGGTCATCCACTTCATGAACCAACTCGAACAGCTCGGCCTACAGCTAAAGGCGGCCGGCGACGAACAGCGGCTCACGCTCGGCCGGCTACTGGCCTTGAAAAAGGAAAAGAAGACAGACACCGAGGAATACGCCCGGCTCACGGAACGCAGCAAGACACTCCAGGCCCTCATAGACAAATGGCGCCCCGTGTATCTGGAACGCATGGCATGGGTGAAAGAGGTGCAGGGAAAGAAATAGAGCCGGGGCTTTGACAAGCGGCTGTAATGTTGCCGCCCGCTCTCCTATCCGGACGGAAAACACAGAAGACCGGCTTTCTCGCGATTGAGAAAGCCGGTCTTCTGTGTTCTTAAAATATCACAATGCCACTATCCGCCATACACAAAGCGGTGGGCCGTATGCCGGCCCCGGGCCTCAATGCGCAAAATATACACGCCACCGGACAAGCCTTGCAAGAAGATTGCAGCTTCGCTTCTGCCTGCCACAGAGACTTGCCGCACCAGCCGACCGTTGACATCAAACAGCCTCAACGCGAGCAGACTGCCGCCACGCACCTCAATGACTTTATTGCCATGAGTCACGGCCAGTTCTTCACCGCCACCGTCTGCACTTTCTATACCTGTGGCCCCGCCATTGTCCGGAACATGCTTGCTGCCTTTAAAGGTAACATAATAGACGGGGATTCCGGAGTTTGAGATTTCAAAATCCTTGCCATCGCTGTTGCCATAGAGCACCACCCGATAGCGTCGTCCGTTGACAACCGGCAAGTCGGTATTCTTCAGCCAACCGCTATTCACTTCAACTACGGCTCCCGGCACCACTGTCACCTGCTTAGGAGATTTAGTGAGCTTCAACATCTGACGGGTTGTCATGTCTTGCAAGAAAATGCTGACAGTGCCTTGATAAGTCTTCCCCAAGGTGGTCTTGAGTCTGGCCATGACGCCCAACAGGCTGTACCGCCCAAGGTCGATTTCTTCGCGTGAGATTGCATCCCTCCCATCGTCATAGAACACAATTTCCTGATTTTTCAACCAACTGCCTGCCGACAAAGGCCGAATCTCCACAAAAGCACTTTCCTTGTCATGGAGTTTGCCCACCCGGTAGCGCACGGTCTGCCCGTCTTCAAGGCCTCCCTGCCCATCGTCTCCGATCACTTCAAGACGCACCTCATAGTGCCCGGGAGCAATGTCTTCGCCTAAGGTCAGGGGCACGGAAACATCGTTGGCGGAAAAACCGTCAAACTCAACAGCCTTCTGTGTCCGCCCCACACAGGCCACCTTGCCATCCTTGCCGAGCAACAGCATCTTCACATAGCCGTCACGAGGCACCCCACTCAAATTTTTGAGGGGCAAAACGACCGTCGTCTTGCCACCCGGCACAAGCTGTCCGTCCACCACCGGTTCGCCCATCAGCTGGAAACCGGCTTCCTGTTTGTTCAGTTCGGCAATGCGTATGTTGGCGTTCGTCAACTCTATTTCCATCGTGGGCGCATTCTTCATCTTCACCCACTCGTCCCACGTGCCGTCCGGCAGCAAAGCCACACACATCGGCACAAGCCGGTAGTAACCGTTTGCCAGTCCCTTCAAAGGCACGTTTATCGTCTGCGGAGTGTTGATGAGTCCGTCGCTGATAAGTGATTTGTCCTCGTATTGGGCAAAATGCCGGTTGGTGAAGCCGCCAGAAGCATGATCGTCGGAGGGACAGATCGCGACACGCTCCCCTGCCGAATCATAAATTCCGATACCGATGTCGCCCTTGAAGTTTTTCCCTTTATTCACGAAATGGCTCATAGCGACAGCCATCGTCCGGGTGCGTGGAAGCATCTTCTCTTCGGACGACGGCAAGACGAGATAGCCTTCACCGTTGAACGAGAGTTGCGGACTGTCTTCCAAAAGCGCCTTATCCACGGGCATACTGCCCGGTTTGTTGGGGTGCGCGACAATGGCCTCGATACCATAGCTGAAAGCCAACGGCCGACCGCCAAACTCGCTGCCACTCTGGCTCACGTTGAGAGCCGTGAGCGAATAGTAGCCGTCACTCTGTCCGCCCCAACCGAAATTCATGTGGAAGAGTCCGTTTTCGTCAAATCCGTCGGCTACCCACGCATGGCCGGAGCCACCGCCTTTGCCCGAACCAGACAAATAGACAGGATAGCTGTTGAGCAATTCGCTTCGCAGAATGGCAGTAAAATTGGCAGCCCCTTCATTGAGTTTGCTGATGAAAGCCACCGAATAGTCGAAATTGTCTTTCAGGGCCTGATAGGCCAACCGACTCTGCGTACCGCTCGCCCGAGGCGTGTATTGCATCCTCACGGCGATACCCACATCGCTCATGAGTTTAGCAACGGCATCTTTCTGCACCTGCGTGGCTCCCCAAAAAGAGGCATAGGCGGGCAACATGTCGGCCCAAGCATAGTGTGAACGGCTGAAATCGGCCGACTTCTTCCGCCGGTCATAAGTCACGGTGTATTCCACCTTACCTTTCCCCGTTTCCGGCCAACGGTGATAGTACATCACCTGTGCCACCGCCGTGGCCACACAGCCGGTGTAGGGATAGCCCGTCATGCCGTTATAGGGTTCTGCCTGGCTCCATCGGCTTGCCAGCAGCGGGGCTACCGTCTTGCTGTATCGCGGAGTTTTAGCACGCTCGCCCGACACATGCTGAAGCCGTTGCAACTGTCTGAAACTACGCGTGTAGCCGGCCAACAACAACTTCACGCCGGGGTTGGCATGCAAAGTGTCGAGTTTGCCCTCGCGACTATAGGCAAGCACTTCGCCCATGTCGCCGTCACCGGAGACAATGACAAATCCCTTTCCTTGCACATCATTGAATATATAATAAGGTGTAACCGCATCCTTGCCCCCCTTTCCCTTCGTGGCCCGGGTGGAAATGTTTTTGGGCAAAGTGACATATTCCCGGGCAATGCGCAACGCCTGCCGGGGTGTCACCTGCTCCGCGCGGAGCGACAACAAGGGGAAAAAGAACAGGCCGATGCCCACACACAAAGTCAAGGCGACGCTACCGAAGCGCAACCCGCATACAAAAATCGAGAACTTCTGATATGTCCTCTTAACTTGCTTTATCATTCTCACTAATTATTTTCTCGTAAATATCATAAAATCCAATGGCTTCCCCCAGGCGGGAAAAAGGGACTGCCACCCACTCCGCAAAGGTCCTCAACCTTCTTTCAAGTTGCTTCTCCCCACACTTACAATCCCCACCTTCGGCCATTAGCATCATTTTGGGGCTGCAAAGATAAGCACTTTATTTGAAATTAAAGAAACTATCGGTAAAATTCCACCCGTCTTCCATACAATCCGCTTTTCAGCGTAGAATCAACCAGCAAGTGCAAGAATGATTCTTGCAAAAACAAGATAAATTATTTGTAGATAGAAAGAAAAATGCTATATTTGCCTTTCCTAAATATATAACAATAATGGAAAACAAAGAGAAAACTGAACCAATTTATTATGAATTGACAGATAAGCATTTCTGGGCTGCCTTTCTTAACTTGGCGCGCCACAATGTCTATACCACCGTCAATCATATCAATAAACTTTTAGAAATAGCAGAACTAAAGAATGATGAAGACGTGCATCAAAGACAGTTGGAACAAACAAGCGGAAAAACTCGACAAAAAGGTCCGATTAAGGAACCTACTAATGAGGCATTTTCCTTTCTTGGAAGCCGCAGCTTATGAGAAAACGACATCTAAAGATTCCAACAGTAAGGAGCAAAAAGAAAAGGAACAAGCCGAAGCCTTATCGCTTGATAATTTAAAGAATGTCCTATTCATTTTTTTAGAAAAACTTCAAAGTCTCAGAAACTACTACTCCCATTACAAGTATTCAGAAGAGGCTCAGAAACCTACATTTGAAAATGATCTTTTGAAAAACATGTATAAGATTTTCGATACTAATGTACGATTGGTAAAGAGAGACTATATGCATCATGAAAATGTAGACATGCAAAGGGATTTTTCACATCTCAACAGGAAAAAACAGGAGGGACAAACAAGAAAAATTATAGCCAACCCTAACTTTCGTTACCATTTTGCAGATGAGAAAGGCGACATGACCATAGCAGGCCTACTGTTCTTCGTCTCTTTATTTCTTGATAAAAAAGACGCTATTTGGATGCAGAAAAAGCTAAAGGGATTTAAAGATGGCAGAAACTTGCGTGAGCAAATGACAAACGAAGTATTTTGCAGAAGCCGTATATCTTTGCCTAAGCTAAAATTGGAGAATGTACAGACAAAAGACTGGATGCAACTTGATATGCTTAACGAATTGGTTCGCTGTCCCAAATCGCTGTATGAACGGTTACGAGAAAAAGATAGGGAAAGTTTTAAAGTACCTTTCGATATTTTCTCCGACGACTATGATGCTGAAGAAGAACCATTTAAGAACACGCTTGTAAGGCATCAAGACCGCTTTCCATATTTTGTCTTGAGATATTTCGATTTAAATGAGATATTCGAACAACTCCGCTTCCAAATAGATTTAGGTACCTATCATTTCTCTATCTATAACAAACGTATCGGTGACGAAGATGAAGTTCGCCATCTCACACATCATCTATATGGCTTTGCGCGCATTCAGGACTTTGCACCACAAAACCAACCAGAAGAATGGAGAAAATTAGTGAAAGACTTAGATCATTTTGAGACATCGCAAGAGCCTTACATATCTAAGACTGCTCCACATTACCATTTAGAGAATGAAAAGATAGGCATTAAGTTTTGCAGTACCCACAACAACCTCTTTCCATCTCTCAAAAGAGAAAAGACATGCAATGGAAGAAGTAAATTTAATCTCGGAACACAATTTACGGCAGAAGCATTTTTAAGTGTCCACGAATTGTTGCCGATGATGTTTTATTATCTGTTATTGACCAAGGATTACTCCAGAAAAGAAAGCGCAGACAAAGTAGAGGGAATTATAAGAAAAGAAATAAGCAACATATACGCTATCTACGATGCTTTTGCCAATAATGAGATAAATAGCATTGCAGACCTAACCTGCCGACTTCAAAAAACAAATATACTACAAGGCCATTTGCCAAAGCAAATGATTTCCATATTGGAAGGCAGACTAAAAGATATGGAAAAAGAGGCTGAGCGCAAGATTGGGGAAATGATAGACGACACCCAAAGAAGACTTGACTTGCTCTGCAAGCAGACAAATCAGAAGATAAGGATTGGCAAAAGGAATGCCGGTCTGCTAAAATCGGGAAAAATTGCAGATTGGTTGGTAAGCGATATGATGCGTTTCCAACCTGTCCAAAAAGACACCAATAATGCTCCCATAAACAACAGCAAAGCCAATAGCACCGAATATCGGATGCTTCAGCATGCGCTTGCGCTTTTTGGCAGTGAGAGCTCCCGTCTTAAAGCTTATTTCAGGCAAATGAACCTTGTGGGAAATGCCAATCCACATCCTTTTCTTGCAGAAACACAATGGGAACATCAAACTAACATTCTGTCTTTCTACCGAAACTATTTGGAAGCGAGGAAAAAGTATCTTAAGGGCTTAAAACCACAAAACTGGAAACAATATCAGCATTTTCTCATACTTAAAGTACAGAAGACCAACCGCAACACATTAGTTACAGGATGGAAAAACAGTTTCAATCTCCCCCGTGGAATATTTACCCAACCAATAAGGGAATGGTTTGAGAAACATAATAATTCAAAAAGAATATACGACCAAATACTATCTTTTGACCGAGTAGGATTTGTTGCAAAAGCTATTCCCTTATACTTTGCAGAAGAATATAAAGACAATGTACAGCCTTTCTACGATTATCCGTTCAATATCGGCAACAAACTTAAACCACAAAAAGGGCAATTCTTAGATAAAAAAGAGCGTGTCGAATTGTGGCAAAAGAATAAAGAGCTATTCAAAAATTATCCGTCTGAAAAGAAAAAGACAGACTTAGCTTATCTTGATTTCCTATCATGGAAAAAGTTTGAACGCGAACTTCGACTTATCAAAAACCAAGACATCGTCACATGGCTGATGTTCAAGGAACTATTCAAAACGACAACTGTGGAAGGATTGAAGATTGGGGAAATACATCTAAGGGACATCGATACAAACACGGCAAATGAGGAAAGCAACAATATTCTAAATAGAATCATGCCCATGAAGTTGCCTGTTAAAACATACGAAACAGACAATAAAGGAAATATATTAAAGGAAAGACCTTTAGCAACCTTTTATATCGAAGAAACGGAAACCAAAGTCCTGAAACAGGGCAATTTCAAAGTATTGGCAAAAGACCGCAGGCTCAACGGACTACTTTCTTTTGCAGAAACTACAGACATTGATTTAGAAAAAAATCCTATCACCAAATTGAGTGTAGACCATGAGCTTATAAAATATCAGACTACAAGGATTAGTATCTTTGAGATGACATTAGGACTGGAAAAGAAACTCATAGACAAATATTCCACACTACCTACAGATAGCTTCAGAAATATGCTTGAAAGGTGGTTGCAGTGCAAAGCTAATAGACCGGAATTAAAGAATTACGTTAATAGTTTGATTGCAGTGAGAAATGCTTTTTCCCACAACCAGTATCCCATGTATGATGCCACACTCTTTGCTGAAGTTAAAAAATTTACTCTTTTCCCTTCTGTCGATACAAAAAAGATTGAGCTAAATATAGCGCCACAGTTACTGGAAATAGTAGGAAAAGCCATAAAAGAAATTGAAAAATCAGAAAATAAAAACTAAATTATGGATTATATGGAATTAGCGAAAGAGGCATTCTCTATAATATGTACCTTTATAGCAGCATACGTGGCCTATTACTATGCTATCAAGCAACTACACCAAAAAAGTGTTGAGAATATTGAATATGCCAAATACCAAGCTGTGTTACAAGCACATAAAAGCCTGTATAGACTACTCAGATTTACTACAAATACTGAAAATGAAGACAGCATATTGATTTGGGAAAAAACAAAAGATGGTAAGCAAGAAGCAACCTATTATTTCAGAAAAGGAAACATACGCAAATTTATGAAAGAACTCTCTGAAGAAATATATAATGAGGGATGCGGCATTTTTATGTCAAAAGAGGTTCTATCCCTAATTTCCGAATATAGAAATATTGTTTATGGTTTCATGCTTTCCGCCCAAAACAATCCCCAAGAAACAATAAGAATAACTAATAGAGAGTCTGTAGAACGAATGAAAAAGATTCACCAAAACCTCTCGATAGAAATCAGACAAGCAATCAATCTGAAAAAACGAGATTTAAGATTTTAATAAATAAAAAGTGAGGAAGTATAACCTAAAAAATAAAGAAAATAGATTGGAAATGAGTCGTTTACTAAATATCAGTTGCATCTGCCTTCTTTTTGAAAGGTAAAAACAACTCATCACATAACACGGTGTACCCAAGATATGTTGCATCTGCCTTCTTTTTGAAAGGTAAAAACAACGTCCTTTCGGTTGGTTAGGTAAGATGGCCAGTTGCATCTGCCTTCTTTTTGAAAGGTAAAAACAACGTCACATAGCGGCTGCCCTGTCTGATTTTGTTGCATCTGCCTTCTTTTTGAAAGGTAAAAACAACATAAAGAACTTCATAATTCAATTACATACTGTTGCATCTGCCTTCTTTTTGAAAGGTAAAAACAACAAATACATGACTGCAAACAACGTCTTTTCTGTTGCATCTGCCTTCTTTTTGAAAGGTAAAAACAACTCCTCACGCTCCTGTGTGATCATGAAATTCGTTGCATCTGCCTTCTTTTTGAAAGGTAAAAACAACTGCCGGACATACAGGTAGTATTCCAACCCAGTTGCATCTGCCTTCTTTTTGAAAGGTAAAAACAACAATCCCCTGTATCGGAAGCCGTACCCGTAGGTTGCATCTGCCTTCTTTTTGAAAGGTAAAAACAACTAATGCTGGCCATGGTTATTAAAATTTAAGGTTGCATCTGCCTTCTTTTTGAAAGGTAAAAACAACATACAGCACATTGGCAATTTGGTGTGGTATGTTGCATCTGCCTTCTTTTTGAAAGGTAAAAACAACTGCTATTTTATGAATGAAGATTATTACCTTAAAACATAATATTTCGTCATCTCAAATTGAAACATGAGACAGTTATCATCAAATATTAAAGCAAATAATTTTTAAGAAGGATACAAAGTATAAACAAATATAAAAGAGAATTTGGGTCTTGTATGGAAATTCTGTAAGAATCAAAAACTTATATAAAATACGCGATGGGATAAAACGTGATCAAACATACTCATCTTAAATGAAAAGAAAAATGAAAAATCTCTTCTCAAACAAGTCTTTGTTCCCTAAAAAAGACACAGCAAAAGATTCCAAGAGAACCTTTTGCAAGATAAACAAACCATCTTGCAGATTCTACAAGCCATAACCAAGGGACCTACACAATTAGGCCATGAAAAAAGGGAAGCACACATGCACTCCCCTTGCCAACAAAAAATTACAAAATAAATGGACAGGACGTAAAGCGATATGAAATAAGTCGACTACTCTGACATACCATCATCAAATTGACCGAAAACTTTTATCCGACTTTATTTTTTTCTCGGGAATGAGTAATGAGGCCCCTATACCTACGGACAGTACGGCAAGGATGAAGATGAGCGACCAAACAGCATCGATCTCTACATACTCATGAATCAGCAGCTTGACACCGATAAACAGCAACAGCAGGCAGACGGCGGGCTTGAGGTAGCGAAAACGGGCGGCCACACCAGCCAACAGAAAGAACATGGCGCGCAGACCAAGGATAGCAAAGATGTTGGAAAAGAATACCACATAGGGGTCGAGCGACACGGAGAAAACGGCCGGAATGCTGTCGAAAGCGAAGATGAGGTCGCTAAATTCAATGAAAATGACTGTAACGAGAAGTGGGGTCATGTAGAGATGACCGCCACGGTGCTTCCCCACAACTTCATAGTCCTGCCCCTCCTTCTTGGCCCTCACAAAGAAAGCATCGCCGTGGAAACGGGGGAAGACACGAAAATGACCGGAGAGAAACTTCACCACAGGATGGGCGGTGACATCCATCTGCTCTTCCTTGTCGCGCTCGAAAAACATCTTGATGCCACTATAGACGAGGAAAACTCCGAAGACAAGCAATATCCAGTCGAATTTGGCAATGACCGTGGCACCGAGAAAAATAAAGATGAACCGCAAGACGATGGCTCCGAGAATGCCCCAGTTGAGCACCCGCTGATACTCCATCTTGTTCACACCAAACGATGTAAAAATCATCATCATCACAAAAAGATTGTCCACCGAGAGTGTCTTCTCGATGAGGTAACCGGTGATGTAGGAGATGGTCATGTGATGGCGGTATTTTTCCAATCCCCCCTCAAAGTCATTAGGGTCGAGTTTGAGATGGGAAGCATAGCGCCGGGCAACTTCCTGCAAGTCGGAGAAATTGTTGATACCATGTACCAAATCACCGTGAAACCATAGGAAAACGGAAAAAAGCAGGGCCAAGGTGATCCACACGGCCGTCCATGCGCCCGCCTCCTTCATCGACACTTCGTGAGCCTCCTTGTCTATCACCAGCATGTCGAGCATCAGAATGCCCACGATAAACACTATGAAACAGCCGAAAAAGATGATTTCTGTATAATGCATACTTTCCTATTCTAAACAGGGCACAAAGATACGAAATATCCGCTTAACAGACGCTACATCTTGATAATATTCATCGGATTTTTTCTACAACACCTATTTTTAGGGATATGGCGAAGCCGGCGACAGAACAATTATTTCATTTACCGGTCCGTCATTTAAACCGATGTGCCGAACGGCGTATGCAAGTTTTCTTCTCCACAATATAGCGTTCTAAAATAAAAAGTGTACCTTTGCAGTTGGTTATGGACGGATTAGTACTTGCGCTGATGATTCCATTCATCGGCACCACTCTCGGTTCCGGCTTCGTATTCTTCATGAAAGAAGAGATGCCGGCAAAGTTGCAAAAGACCCTCTTGGGCTTTGCTTCCGGTGTGATGGTGGCAGCCTCCATCTGGTCGCTGCTCATACCGAGCATGGAAATGTGCTCCGGCATGGGCAAGGCTGCCGTTGTCCCGGCAGCTGTGGGACTCCTGGCCGGCATGGCATTTCTCCTGCTGCTCGACACCATCACCCCCCACCTGCACATCGGC
>OHBG01000978.1_pt1 | contig 10706 bp, 10 predicted proteins | sample 1577351 | NCBI WGS metagenome assembly OHBG01 (sample SAMEA3879596, study PRJEB24766) | human gut metagenome | biome: human-associated habitat; feature: feces | place: USA | collected 1985/1987 | reverse complement strand
GTCAAATGAATACATACACAATTTTTACCCATTTCCCAACGCAACTGACGTACACTTTCGAGATAGGGCAAAGATTCGATATCCCCGACCGTTCCCCCAATCTCCGTGATTACGAAATCGAACTGGTTCTTCGATCCTAAAAGTTTAATGTTACGTTTAATTTCATCTGTAATATGCGGAATAATCTGCACCGTCTTTCCCAAATAATCGCCCCGTCGTTCTTTATCTATTACATTTTGATAAATACAGAGGGAGTTGTATGTATAATATATGCTACATACAATGACATTATGTTGTTTAAATTTGTAAGCTTAAAAAAGGTTAACGATTAGCGAAAGCTCCATAAATTTAAATCTTGCATGGCTTCAACCTTTTTCTCAACATCATCCGGCAGAGCAGGAAAAAAGTCGATGCCAGTGATGCGTTCCACTTCATCCACGCTGTTGACATAGTTTTTTAACGGATGATTTCCTGATAAATTTTTAAAGATAAAGCCAATGGCCTTAGGATGCCCGTTGCGGGTACTGAGTATGACTTTGAAGAAAGCTTCGGGCACGGTAACTTTGTGTTTCCTGCCTATGGTACGGTGTTTTTGCCGGTAAAGAATCGGACCGCATACGATGTATAGCTTTCCTTCTTTTTTTGTCCACAGGCGGCAGGCATCTTCCAGTTCTTTCCAGTCGCCCCGGTTCAGATTGTGGTTTTGGGGGCAGATGTTGGTCATGTAGAAACTTTCCTGCATGGCTTTCCAGTGCCAGCGGTTGTCGCCGGCGGGGCACATGTGTCCGCGGTCCATGCCGGAGCGTTTATAGTCGTCGGTAGTCACAGCCTGGCTTTCGGGCAGGTCGGGGTCGGGCAGGAATTTGTCGGTACGGCTTTCCCGCTCTATCAGTTTTTCGGGTGTCAGTTCCCATGCCACCCAGTTGGGTATCTTATGTTCGCGGTTGTATGAAGTGGTATAGCCCTTGCGGTGCAATATTTGTTCGGGCACGTTTTTCAGGGGAGCGGGAAGCAGGGGGCTTCCGGTGATGGCGGGTGTTGCTTTTTGCGTTATCCTCTCTTTAATTACAGGAAGCTTGTCTTGCAGCGCACGGGCTATCGGTTCACGGCAGATGAGTGCCAGACATGCCAGCACTATCAGGTAAATCACTCCTTGAGATTGCTTCTTGCTGCTTTTTCTTTTTGCCATGACGATACGGTTTTCTTTTCCTGTTATTAAAGAGAGGCGGTTTGCAATTGCCGGGTCATTCAACCAGTTTGTGTGCCCGTTCCAGTGCCACGTTGATGTTGGGGCAGATATTCTCTTTGCCTAAAAGCGTGTAGAAATCCGCCTTTTCCAATACCTGATGCACCTTTGTGTTTACGCCGGAGAGCACGACGGTTATTTTTTCTTTCTGCGACATTTTGCAAAGGCTTTCCAGGTTATGGATACCCGTGGAGTCGATGAAAGGAACTTTGCGCATACGGATGATGCGTACTTTGGGGCGGTCGCCGAGCTGTGCCATCACTTCCTCGAACTTCGTTGCGATGCCGAAGAAGTAAGGGCCGTTGATTTCGTACACCTCGACGCCTTTCGGAATGATAAGATGTTCTTCGTTCGTTGTGATGTCCGTTTCGGCGTTCGGGTCTATTTCATCCTTGATAACCGAAATTTCGGTCGTCTCCATTACACGGCGCATGAAGAGCACGCAGGCGATGACCAGACCCACTTCGATGGCAACTGTAAGGTCGAAGATAACCGTCAGGAAGAAGGTTATCAGTAATACGGTAACGTCCGATTTCGGGTTCTTCAACAATGCCTTGAACACGCGCCAGCCGCTCATATTATAGGACACAACCACCAGTACGCCTGCCAGGCAGCCCATCGGAATGTATTGCGCCAGCGGCATCAGCAGCAGAAGAATCAGGAGCAGCACCACCGCATGCACTATACCGGCCACGGGCGATTTGCCGCCGTTGTTGATATTCGCCATTGTGCGGGCAATGGCGCCCGTAGCGGGGATACCGCCGAAAAGGGGAGTAGCCATATTGGCAACGCCCTGAGCTATCAGTTCGGTATTGGAGTCGTGCTTGTCGCCGATAACACCGTCGGCTACGGTGGCGGACAGCAAGGACTCTATCGCTCCCAGTACGGCAATCGTGATGGCAACGGGAAACAGGTTCTTAATCGCTTCCCAGTCCAGCGCGGGCATTACGGCATCGGGCAGTTCGGCTTTGATGCTGAAACGGTCGCCGATAGTGTCGATGCAGTCGATGCCGCCATACATCTTCATCAGGTACACGGCCACGGTCACTACGATAATGGCGATGAGCGAGCCGGGAATCTTCTTCGAGAACTTCGGAGTGATGGCAATGATAACGATGCTGGCGATGCTGACAGCCGTATTCCACCAGTTGACGGTATCGAGATGACGGCAATAAACCAGCCATTTCCCGATGAAGTCTCCCGGAACTTTCTCTCCGCCGAAATTCAATCCGAATACATCTGCAATCTGGGTGGTGAAGATAGTAACGGCGATACCGCTTGTAAAGCCTACGATAATAGGATAGGGGATAAACTTAATGACTGCCCCCAGCTTGAATACTCCCAGAAGAATGAGGATGACACCCGCCATCAGCGTGGCGACAATCAGCCCGGCCTCTCCGTATTGCTGGATAATGCCGTAGATAATGACGATGAACGCACCGGTAGGGCCGCCGATCTGAACTTTACTTCCTCCTAACAGGGAGATGATAAAACCGGCGATGATTGCCGTGATAATACCTTTTTCGGGCGATACGCCTGATGCAATACCGAACGCAATGGCAAGCGGCAAGGCAACGATACCCACAATGATACCGGCCATCAGGTCTGCCATGAAGAGTTCTTTCGAGTAATTTTTTAAAGCCGTGTATAGCTTTGGCTTGAATTCGAACGCTTTCATTGTATTTTAGAAACTTTGTTTTTACCAGTGAGGGTGTGTCCATCCGATTTGCCGGTGCACCCTCTTTTTTGAAAAGAGATTGCAAAATTAGGTAAAATAATGCAAATGACTATAAGAGCCTGTTTAAATTTTCTCCAAAAAGTATTTTTTCAGCTTCTTTTGAGTTTCTTTCCGGTCTGTTCTTCTCTTTTTATCCGTTACGTAGTCCGCTATATTCCTTATAAACCGGAAAAACGGTCTTGGAAAGAGCCTTCGGAAGAATGATGTTTAAGCAGGTGCCGCGTATTCCGCTCTTTTTGCCGATAACCTGTTTCGGGTATGGCAGATGATTGTTTTACGGATGCCCGAACATAAATATGCCGTTTTTTGTTATTACTATCGGATTACTTGTTATGGGTTGGACATTAAAAAACAGCCTCGTCGGATTTATGAAACGAAATAGATACTGTCTGTTGAGTGATAGATAAATCCGATGAGGCAAAATGGGGATTATTAAAACTAAATTTGTATTTTTGTACTGTAAATAAAGCAAATACGAACAATCTATACGTAATTATATTAACTAATAAAAAAGAATTATGAGCAAGAGTATCAAAGGAACTCAGACAGAAAAGAACCTGCTGACTTCATTCGCCGGCGAGTCACAGGCAAGAATGCGCTACACTTATTTTGCAAGCGTGGCAAAGAAAGAGGGTTACGAGCAAATCTCCGCTATCTTTACCGAAACGGCCGATCAGGAGAAAGAACATGCAAAGCGTATGTTTAAGTTTTTAGAAGGCGGTATGGTAGAAATCACCGCATCTTATCCCGCAGGAGTTATCGGCACTACATTGGAGAATTTACAGGCTGCCGCTGCAGGCGAACATGAAGAGTGGTCGTTGGATTATCCTCACTTTGCCGATGTTGCCGAGCAGGAAGGCTTCCCCGAAATAGCCGCCATGTACCGTAATATTTCCATTGCTGAAAAAGGACATGAAGAACGCTACCGTGCTTTTATCCAAAACATTGAAACCGCTTCTGTTTTCGCCAAGGAAGGCGAAGTGGTATGGCAGTGCCGTAACTGCGGTTTCATCTACACAGGCAAGGAAGCTCCTCAGGTATGTCCGGCTTGTTTGCATCCGCAGGCTTACTTCGAGGTGAAGAAGGAAAACTATTGATAACCGGCACATCTGCCCGAATACCGGATTCAGGCGCGGATTATACGAAAGCATACGGCATATTTTGTCCGTTTCGTATAATCCGCGCCTTTTTCATATCCTCTCTGCAACTTTATTCCGGTCCATTCGGCAACCGGTTTTCGGCCGCTTTTTATTTATAATGTTATTTCTGCGGATGCGGATAGTCTATCGTATAGTGCAGTCCGCGGCTTTCCTTGCGCTCCATGGCCTGGCGGGTAATCAGGTATCCTACGTTAATCATGTTGCGCAGTTCGCAAAGCTCGCGGGTGGCCTTGCTGCTCTTGAACAGTTTTTCCGTCTCCTCGTAAAGAATATCCAGGCGGTTCCATGCGCGGGTCAGGCGGGTGTTGCTGCGGACGATGCCTACATAGGATTCCATAATCTGGTTCACTTCCTTCATGCTTTGCGTAATGAGCACACGCTCTTCGTTGGAGATGGTTCCCTCGTCGTTCCATTCGGGGATGTCTTCGTTGAAATCATAACGTTCCAGTACGCTCAATGCATGCTTGGCGGCTGCATCGGCATAAACTACCGCTTCAATCAATGAGTTGGAAGCCAGTCGGTTGCCGCCGTGAAGACCGGTGCACGAACATTCGCCGATGGCATACAGGCGGCGGATGCTGGACTGTCCGTCCAGGTCTACCTTGATACCGCCGCAGAGATAGTGTGCCGCAGGGGCTACCGGAATGTAGTCTTTCGTAATGTCGATGCCTATGCTGAGGCATTTCTTATAGATATTCGGGAAGTGTTTCTTGGTTTCTTCGGGGTCTTTGTGGGTGACATCCAGGTACACATGCTCGTCGCCGCGCTGCTTCATCTCGTTGTCGATGGCACGTGCCACGATGTCGCGCGGGGCGAGTGAAAGACGCGGGTCGTACTTCTGCATGAATTCCTTGCCGTCCATGGTACGGAGCACGCCGCCGTAGCCGCGCATGGCTTCCGTTATCAGGAAGCAGGGGCGGTCGCCCGGATGATAGAGGGCGGTGGGGTGGAACTGGATAAACTCCATGTCCTTCACGGCGCCTTTGGCGCGGTAGACCATGGCGATGCCGTCGCCCGTGGCCACCAGCGGGTTGGTGGTGTTGCGGTATACAGCTTCGCAACCGCCCGTAGCCATGATGGTTACTTTGGAGAGGAACGTATCCACCTCTCCGGTATTTTCGTTCAGCACATAGGCGCCATAGCATTTGATGCCCGGAGTATAGCGGGTGACGATAATGCCCAAGTGGTGCTGCGTAATGATTTCCACCGCAAAGAAATTGGTAAATACGGTGATGTTGGGGTGCTGCTTCACGGCTTCAATCAGGCTTTCCTGTATTTCCGCACCCGTATTGTCCTTGTGGTGCAGGATGCGGAATTCCGAGTGTCCGCCTTCTTTGTGCAGGTCGAATTCTCCGTTATCTTTTTTGTCGAAATTCACTCCCCATTTAATGAGTTCACTGATTTGTCCTGGAGCATTGCGCACTACCTTTTCTACGGCTGCACGGTCGCTTATCCAGTCTCCGGCAATCATGGTGTCTTCGATATGCTTGTCGAAATTGTCTACCGCCAGGTTGGTGACGGAGGCTATCCCGCCTTGTGCGAAATAAGTGTTTGCCTCTTCCAGGCCGGCCTTGCAGATGAGGGCTACTGTTCCTTTATGCGCCACTTTCAGCGCAAAACTCATACCGGCAATTCCGGAGCCGATAACGAGGAAATCGAACTTTCTTACCATAGTTTCGTGTATTTAACACCGCAAAACTACAAAATAAGTACGTTCCTTGTCTCCCTTATGGGCATTAATTCGTAAAAATACCTACCTTAGCGGCAAAAACCGGATAAAATGAATCGAATTTTTCATGCACGTATCGCTGCCGGACAGTATTTGTTTGTTGCTTTGGCAGGTGCAATAGCCGTTTACGGCCTTTGGGAAAAGCAAATTCTCATCGCTGTCCTTTTTATGCTTCTGCTGGTTGTCAGTATCGAGAAGTTGATTCATACTACCTATACCGTTACTGCCGATAATAAACTGTTGCTGTTTTTCGGCCGGTTTTCACGGGGGAAGGAAATCCTACTGAAGGATATTACGTCGGTAGAGCGCACTTCCTCCATGCAGATAGGCGGATTTGCCGTTATGCGCTATGTCCTGGTGAGGTATGGCGAGGGTAAGTGTGCAGCGCTTCTTCCCGTCAAAGAGGAAGAGTTTATCCGCCTGCTTGAGCAGCGTATGTCGCAATAAGATGATAATTATGTAAGGCATTACGCTTTTTTTTCTGAATTTCTTGTCGTATCTTGCATGCAGAAATCCATAAATGTAAGAACTATGAAATATCAAGTTGCCATTATCGGCGGCGGTCCTGCGGGATATACGGCTGCGGAAACAGCCGGAAAGGCCGGTTTGAGTGTTGTGCTTTTTGAAAAGCGGAATCTTGGCGGAGTGTGTCTGAACGAAGGGTGTATTCCTACCAAGACTTTATTGTACTCTGCAAAAACGTATGACAATGCATGCCACGCATCCAAATACGCGGTCAGCGTGTCGGAAGTTTCGTTTGATTTGTCCAAGATTATAGCACGCAAGCAGAAGATTGTGCGGAAACTGGTGTTGGGTGTCAAAGGAAAACTGACTGCCGGCAATGTGACCATCGTGACCGGCGAGGCTTCCGTCATAGATAAGAATCATGTTCTGTGCGGTGACGAAACTTATGAATGCGATAATCTATTGCTCTGCACAGGTTCGGAAACATTTATTCCGCCCATTCCCGGAGTGGATACGGTGCCTTACTGGACGCATCGCGATGCGTTGGACAATAAGGAGCTTCCAAAGTCACTGGCCATTATCGGTGGTGGGGTAATCGGTATGGAGTTTGCCTCATTCTTCAACAGTCTGGGAGTAGAGGTCACTGTCATCGAGATGCTGGACGAGATATTGGGTGGAATGGACAAGGAGCTGTCGGCCATGCTTCGTGCGGAGTATGCCAAGCGCGGCATTAAATTCATGCTGGACACAAAGGTGGTGGCACTGTCCGAAGTTGCGTCCGGAAATGGAGACACGCAGCAGATACAGGTAAATTATGAAAATGCCGAAGGTGCAGGTTGTGTAATTGCGGAAAGATTATTGATGAGCGTCGGCCGCCGTCCCGTAATGAAAGGCTTCGGATTGGAGAACCTGAATTTAGATAAAACGGCGCGCGGAAATATACAGGTGGACGGACAGATGCAGACTTCCGTTCCGGGGGTATATGCCTGCGGGGATTTAACCGGATTTTCTTTACTGGCCCATACTGCTGTGCGCGAGGCGGAAGTGGCGGTACATGCCGTACTGGGGAAGAAAGACTGTATGAGTTACAGGGCTATTCCCGGTGTAGTATATACCAATCCTGAGATTGCGGGCGTGGGAGATACGGAAGAGGTCTTGCAAAGAAAGGGTATTCCTTATCGTGCCGTCAAGCTGCCTATGGCTTATTCCGGTCGCTTTGTCGCGGAGAATGAGGGTGTTAACGGTATGTGCAAGTTGTTGCTGGCGGAAGATGATACCGTTTTGGGAGCACATGTGCTGGGCAATCCGGCTTCGGAGATTATCACGCTGGCCGGTATGGCTGTCGAACTCAAACTGACGGCCTCGGAATGGAAAAAGATGGTATTCCCGCATCCTACGGTAGGAGAAATCTTTAAGGAAGCGCTTTGATAGACAAAATACGGGGTGTTATGAAAATCGTGAAGCTGATGACTTGCGATTCTGCAACTCAAGCCCACATTGTTCAGGGAGCGTTACGGAATGAAGGTATTGATTCCATGTTGAGGAATGAGAATATGTCCACACTGTTAGCCGGATTACAAGTAGATAATCTGACAGGAGTGGACATATTGGTTGATGAAAGAGACTATGAGACGGCAATCAGCTTGTTGGAGCAAAACCAGATGATTCCTGAACAATTGAAATACTGTCCTTTCTGCGGTTCTTCTGATATTAAATTTATGCTTAGGAAAGGACATCGGATGAGGGCTGTTGCAGCGATTATCGTTTCTTTGTTGGCCGCTACCGCTCCGGGAACTAACCATTGGGAGTATGTTTGCAATCAATGTAAAGGACGGTTTGAGAAGCCGGTTGCCGGAAACAGCCGGATAACAGAGAAACTGAATGATAGCTTGTAAGAAGATGAGAAAATATTGTTTATTCCCGATTGTATTGATTTTGACGTTTATTCCCTGTGTATTGCCTGCACAGGGAATATCACCTGAAACAAACTCTTTGTCTTCGCAACTGGATACATTGATAAAGTATCAATTGCCCGCAGGCTCTAATGTATCTGTTTCAGCATACGACTTGACCGCCAATAAGGTTCTGTATGATTATCAGGCGGATAAACTTTCCCGTCCGGCCTCTACAATGAAGCTACTGACTACGATTACGGCGCTTGCGCGTCCTGAGGCGGACGAGCCTTTCCGTACGGAAGTCTGGTATAAGGGAGTGATTGAGCGTGATACGCTGAAAGGGGATATATACGTTGTCGGCGGCTTCGACCCTGAGTTTGACGACGAGGCGCTGGATTCTTTGGTCGGCAGGGTGGCGCGTCTGCCTTTCTCTGTGGTTCAAGGCAGGATATATGGCGATGTTTCCATGAAAGACTCCCTGTATTGGGGAAGCGGCTGGCTGTGGGACGATACGCCCCATTCTTTTCAGCCGTACCTGTCGCCGCTGATGCTCGATAAAGGAGTGGTTACGGTGACCGCTTTTCCCGGTGCACAAGGTGATACGGCACGTTTGGAATGTACTCCCATTTCGTCTTATTACACGCTGGCCAATACAACGAAAACCCGTACTCCCTCTGCCGGACGTTTCCGTGTATCCCGCAACTGGCTGGAGAACGGCAATGAACTGGCGGTATCGGGTAATGTGGACGGGAGGCGTACCGGTACGGTGAATATCTACTCTTCGCAGGATTTCTTTATGCACACCTTCCTGGAGCGTTTACGGGCAAAAGGCATTCATTGTCTGTCGGATTATTCTTTCCGCGAGTTTCAAAAAGACAGCGTTTCAGTGCGAATGGCATCTTATAGCACTTCTGTACAGGTGGTAGTCAACCGGATAATGAAGGAGAGCGACAATCTGAATGCAGAAGCTTTGTTATGCCGTTTGGGTGCACAGTTTACGGGCGGCAGGCATGTTTCGGCTGCGGACGGGCTTTCGGCTGTCCGTCAGTTAATCGGAAAGCTGGGTTATCTCCCCGACCGCTATAATCTGGCAGATGGTTGCGGGCTTTCCAACTATAACTACATCTCCTCTGAACTTTTAGTCGCTTTCTTGAAATTCGCTTATTCACGCACGGATGTGTTTCAGAAACTGTATAAGGCGTTGCCTATCGGAGGAGTGGACGGAACACTGAAGAACCGTATGAGGAAAGGGACGCCTTCTTATAAGAATGTGCATGCCAAAACCGGTTCTTTTACGGCTATAAACTGCCTGGCTGGTTATTTGAAGGCGAATAACGGACACCACATTGCTTTTGCCATTATGAATCAGAATGTGCTTTCCGGCAGGGAGGCGCGTAAATTCCAGGATGCAGTCTGTGACATGCTTATCCGATGAATGGCCGGTTGGTGTGAATTTTATTTTTCAGGCACGGGATTACGCAGGTTGCACGGATTTTTTCAGTTTAATCCATGCTGCACTTTTCATCCGTGCAATCCGCGTAATCCCGTGCCTGAAAGGTCTTTTTAACGGAAGGAACTGTCTTTATTTATACTGTGCCCAGTCCACATTCTTCATATCCCCGCTTTTTGCCAGTTCGGCGTGCATAGCCAGAGCGGCACGCATGGAGTGAGGAGTCTGCGCCTTGCCGTCGGTCAGTTTCAGATAATCCCACAGGATATTCTTGTAGTCCGGATGAACACAGTTCTCGATGATTGCCTGTGCACGTTCTTTCGGGCTCTTGCCGCGCAGGTCGGCAACACCTTGTTCGGTAACGATGATGTTGACATCATGCTCGCTGTGGTCCACATGGGATACCATCGGTACGATGGCGCTGATTTTGCCTTCTTTGGCTACGGACGGGCAGGTGAAGATGGAGATGTAGGCGTTGCGCGTAAAGTCGCCCGAACCGCCGATACCGTTCATCATCTTCGTACCGCCGATATGGGTGGAGTTTACGTTTCCGTAGAGGTCGGCTTCGATGGCCGTGTTGATGGAGATAATACCTAAACGGCGTACCACTTCGGGGCTGTTGGATATTTCCGACGGGCGGAGAACCAGCTTGTCGCGGAAGAAGTCCATATCCTCGTATATACCGTTCAGGCAGTCGTTGGTTACGGTCAGTGAGCAGGCGCTGCCAAACTTCACGCGGCCTTCGCGAATCAGTCCGATAACGGAGTTCTGGATAACCTCTGTGTACATCTCGAATGCCGGAATCGTCTTGTCACGTCCCAAAGCACCTAATACTGCGTTGGCGATGTTGCCTACGCCCGACTGTAACGGGAGGAAGGTGGAAGGGATGATACCGCGTTTCATATCTGCGGCAAGGAAGTCGGCTACGTTCTGTCCGATTTTGTCGGTCAGCGGGTCGGCGGCGGCAAACGAACGTGCCTCGTCCGGCCAGTTGGTCTCCACTACGCCGACAATCTTTTTCGG
>OHBG01000971.1_pt1 | contig 10748 bp, 10 predicted proteins | sample 1577351 | NCBI WGS metagenome assembly OHBG01 (sample SAMEA3879596, study PRJEB24766) | human gut metagenome | biome: human-associated habitat; feature: feces | place: USA | collected 1985/1987 | reverse complement strand
CTTCCAATACTTCTCTCAATGCGGTCTCTTCATGGGTCTCACCGGGTTCCACCGTTCCTTTCGGAAGAACCCAGCCTTCGTATTTATTTTTGATATTCTTATAAGAAAGCTGATACATTCCCAGTTCTTCATTTACGGCAAAATGTTTTGGAACCGCAAGTAATATATTTTCTTCGCAATATAATTCTTTATTATATAGAATACTGTCATAGTGATAATTATCAATGACAAAATCCAGCGCATTACTGCCCAGCATTTCTTCCAGTTCGGCTGTATTTCCCTCTATCAGCTGAATATGTACATCCGGAAATTTCTGATTAAATTGGGTGATCAGAGACGGTACCACATATGCGGCAAACAACGTACTTGCTCCTACTGCAAGATTCCCCGTCTTCAGACCCGCCAGGTCATTGATGTAATTCTCTACCCGCTGTTCGATCTGGGTGATCTCCTCCGCTGCCTCAATATATACTTTTCCGACCTCTGTAAGCTGGAGCGGTGTTGTACTTCTGTCAAATAACGGTTCCCCGATAATCTCTTCAATCTTTTTGATCCTTGCACTCAAAGACGGCTGACTGATGTACAGATTCTGTGCCGCTTTGGTAAAACTTCTTTCTTTATACACTTCATAAACATATTTTTTCCATACAAACATACACGTAACCTCTCATATCCTGCTATCATCTGTTTTCCCTTTTCACATGACAGCTATAGTCAGACTCTTATAATTGTTATAGCACTATAAGTATTGGATTCTCTGTCCACATGGACGTATCATTATATTAATGAAACAATTATTCCAATATGAATTTGGGGTTTATTGGAATAAAGATAAAATAATAAAAAGCGGGGAATAAAATTATGAAACCAATCGTACGCGCCGGGCGCATGAAACCAGTACACTCTGATATCCGTGGTCCATTATTCGTAGAAGCCATGAAACGCCAGAAACAGGGAATCGATATCTTAAAATTAAATACCGGAAATCCTGCAACCTTTGGCTTCGGGCTGCCTGACAGCATCAAAAATGCGTTGATGGAACACATGCAGGACGGTGTCGGCTACTGTGACTTCAAGGGAATGCCACAGGCAAGACAGGCAATCTGTGATTATGAGACCAGTAAAGGGATCAAAGGTATCACGCCGGATGACGTATTTATCGGTAATGGTGTCAGCGAAGTTGTATCGTTCGCTTTAACACCTTTGTTAAATGATGGAGATGAAGTCTTAGTTCCTTCTCCTAGTTACTCCCTCTGGGGCAATTCCGTATATCTCGAAGACGGTAAACCGGTCTTCTATACCTGTGATGAACAGGCCAACTGGTATCCGGACATTCAGGATATCCGTTCCAAGATCACAGATAAGACAAAAGCAATCGTTATCATCAATCCGAACAACCCGACCGGTGTTCTCTATCCGAAGGAAATCCTTCTCGAGATCATCCAGGTTGCAAGAGAATTCGGCCTTCTGATCTTTGCAGATGAAATCTATGACCGTCTCGTTATGGATGGCAAACAGCACATCTCTCTTGCTTCACTGACAGAGGATGTTCCGGTCATTACATTAAACGGTCTGTCCAAATCACACTGTCTGTGCGGATACCGCTGCGGATGGATGGTCATCAGCGGTCCAAGAGAACTGACCGAAGATTACAGACAGGGCATCATCCAGTTAACATCTCTGCGTCTGTGCGCCAATACCATGGCACAGATCGTCATCCCTGCAGCTCTTGATGATATGGAGACACCTGCTTCTATGGTTCGGCCGGGCGGCAGAATCTATGAGCAGCGTGAAGCAACCGTTCGTGAACTTGAGAAGATCGACGGTCTGTCATTTGTAAAAAATGACGCTGCATTCTATGTCTTCCCGAAACTGGACGTGAAGAAATTTAACATCACCAATGACAAGCAGTTTGCCCATGATCTGCTGGATGTCACCAATATCCTGCTCGTTCCCGGAAGTGGATTCGACTGGAAAGATCCGGATCACTTCCGTATCGTCATGCTTCCGCAGGCAGATATCTTAAGTGATGCGATCCGCCGGATGGGAACATTCCTTGACGGATATAAGCAGAAATAATATGAGCAGCAGCCATCCTTAAATAGTACATAGATAAAATACATTCCCGGTAAAAATCCAATCTCTCTTTTTTCGTCGATGTTTCAGTTATCCGGGAATGTATTTTTATCTGCTTTTCACTGTATTCCAGGCTCCGACTACTTCATTTACGGTACTTACGGTCACAAATGCATGTTCATCTGTTTCGTGGATGAAAGATAATAATTTTCCATATTCATTCTTTTCTAATATCGTTACAACTTCTATATGCTCTGCATGATCCAAGCCTCCATATGCCGGATAAATCGTCGCACCTCTGCGTAATTCCCTTACAATATAATTCTGAATTTTTTCATGCTCCTTTGAAAGAATGGATACTTTCTTACGCACATGGAATCCATCACAGAACCTGTCTAATACCTGACCGTAGATCAACGTACCAACAAGACTTATTACCATTGTCTCCCGATCATATACAAAGATCGCTGCCATCGATATGAGCACACCTATGATCGTAATACTCTGTCCTATTTTAAATCCAAGATACTTATTGATCAACTTCGCAACAATATCAATTCCCCCACTGGATGCATTCATGTTAAATAAGACGGCCTGTCCTGCACCAACCACGATCATGAAGCATACCAGATCGATCACGATATTCCCGGACAAGGATTCCACATGCGGAGTCAGTATCTCAAAAATCCTCAGATACATCGGAAGCATAAGTGATGCAAGAACGGTCTTCACACCGAATTCCCTGCCGATAAAAATATACCCTATGACCAACAGTATCATATTTAAGACAAATGTAATTGTCGATACCGGTAACGGAATGATCTTTACCAGAACAAGAACCAGTCCTGACAGACTTCCAAGCACCAGATTATTTGGCATCATTTCATAATATACAGCTGCCGACATTAAGAACATACCGCCCAGCATCATAATAAATTCTTTTTTTGTTATCTTCATTTCATTCTTCCTTAATTCAATATTTCTGCACAAAGATGTACTCCTCTTTTTTGTGCAAAGAGGAGTACATCTTTTTCTGAAGGGTGTCTATGCCTAAATCTGTTTCAGGCATATCTATACAATTATCATTGTTTTTATCCAGCACCCGGCGGTTAGTCCACCAATGCCGATAATGTCTTGTCCAGAGCTATCATGATCAGCGCCGCTACAAACGATACAACCGCAACTCCGATACATGCTACTTTGAATTCAATCTTTCCGCCAAACAGCAGTCCATATACCGGACCATAACTCTTTGCTGCGATAAATGTTGCAAATCCCCATACTGACATCATAACAGCCAGATAACGGCTCGGTGAATATTTACTGATAAATGAATGCCCCAGTGGTGAGAAGAACATCTCTCCCATTGTCAGAAGGAAGGCAAATACGATCAGCCATAACACACTTGCCTTTTCCCCACCACGCATGATATCAATTGCTGCGTAGAAGAGATATCCGACACCGATGATCGCAATTCCAAGTCCGGTCTTTCTGAACAGACTCATATCCCCCTGCGGTCTTGCAGCCAGTTTCTTCCATAATGCCGCTGTTACAGGTCCCAGGATAACACAGAACAGTGAGTTGGCTGCATCAAACCATGTAGATGGTACCTGATAACCTGCTACTACCCAGTCCATATTCTCTGCCCAGTAGAAATATACCGGCATATATCCCAGATACCAGAATATCCAGAATACGATGGAGAATAATGAAGCTACAAAGATTGCACCGATACGTTTCTTCTCGATCGTTGTAAGCGGCTGCTTTGTTCCTGTCTCTTCTTTTTTCTTTGCCTCTGCTGCTTTTTCCTCTTCTGTCAGAGTCTTCTTGAATGGAAGCTTTCCAAGATCACCTAAGAATCTCCAGCACACAAAGATATACCAAAGTCCTCCGAGAACCATCATCAATGCTGCCATCTTAAAGCATGGTGCAAATCCAAGCACACCATCTTTTGCAAATACATCCTTATACAGGATTCCCACCAGGAATGTTCCGATGAATGCACCCACATTTACCAGTGTATAACGCATCGAAAATGCCGGATCCATCTGTGATTTGTCCGTGATAACACGTCCGATGATCGCACCGTTTTTGAATAATGCAAGTCCCAGGCTTACCAGGAAGATCATCGCATATACTCCGGCAGAACTCTTTGCGATTCCTCCGGTGAAATATCCTGCCGCAGCAATAAACATACCAACCGGTGTCGTATATCTCGCACCGATATACTTATCTACGATCACTGCCCCAAACAGCGGAAGCAGATAAGAAAATGCGGTCAGGTTTGACTGCATATTGGCAGCCACTGTATCCGAAAGTCCGAGTCCTCCGGTTGCAACCGAAGCAGTTACAAAAATCAAAATCAGCGAACGTCCCAGATAATATGCCAGACGTTCAAAAATCTCTGTACAGGCACATACCCAGAACGCTGTCGGAAAGCCTTTCTTTTTTGTCTCCATATTCTTTTCCTCACTTTTTTCTAAATTCAGTCCTTACTTTTTATGTACTTTTATTTTTTCTTCCTTGTTTCGTACATATATCCTTCTTTGATATCTTTCAAGAATGCTTTATATCCTCTGTAAGCTTCATAAATATCAGCCTTACTTGTCACCTCATACGGTGCATGCATAGAAAGTACAGCAACACCGCTGTCAATGACATTCATGCCATAATTTGCCATGATATATGCAATGGTTCCGCCGCCCCCAAGATCGACTCTTCCCATCTCCGCTGTCTGGAATCCGACTTCGTTATTGTCTAATACCTGACGCACTTTTGCGATATATTCCGCATTGGCATCGTTACTGTTATTTTTTCCGCGGCTTCCGGTAAATTTATTAAATACCAGACCTCTTCCAAAGTATGCTGTATTCTTTTTCTCAAATGCATCTGCATACAATGGATCAAATGCTGCACTCACATCAGAAGAAAGCATATAAGAATTTCTCAGAGCTCTTCTGACTTTTAACGGATTGCCATCTTCGGTAAGTGCCATCAGTTCTGCCACATAATCTTCAAAGAATCTGGAATGCATACCTGTTGCCCCAACACTTCCGATCTCTTCTTTATCTACCAGAATACAACAGCTTGTTCTTTCCGGATTCTCTGTTTCCAGCATTGCAAATAATGAAGTAAAAGCACAGACCCTGTCATCCTGTCCGTATCCGATCACCATACTTCTGTCCAGTCCGCAGTCTCTTGCCTTTCCTGCCGGCACGATCTCCAGTTCTGCTGAGAGGAAATCTTCCTCTTCCATATCAAGATTCTCCTTTAAGAACTGTACTACGGCTGCCTTTACCAGCTCTTTTTCTTCTTTTTCTAACTCATCATTGCCTGTAAGCGGCTTTGTTGCAACGAGGATATCCAATCCTTCTCCTTCGACTACCACGCCCGCCTTCTTCTCAATCTGCTGCTGTGACAGATGGATCAGAAGATCTGAAATCACAAGTACCGGATCATCTTCCTTTTCCCCAATAATAATATCCTGCACTGTTCCGTCTTTTTTTGCAATTGTTCCATGGATTGCAAGCGGAATTGTAACCCACTGATATTTCTTGATCCCACCATAGTAATGCGTATCCAGATATGCCATATCACTGTCTTCATATAATGGATTCTGCTTTACATCTATTCTTGGTGAATCAATGTGTGCTCCAAGGATATTCATACCTTCTTCTAACGGTTTCTTACCGAGCTGGAACATTACAAACGCTTTCCCCATGCAGTCTGCATACACCTTATCCCCGGCTTTTAAAGTGGTTCCCTCAGAAATACAATCTTCCAGATTCTTATATCCCCATGTATCTGCCATCTTCTTTCCAAGCTTTACACATTCACGCTCTGTCTTTCCGATATCCAGACATTCTTTATAGCGGACACTCAGCTCTTCTAATTCTTTCTGCTGAATTTCTGTGTATTCTTTCCACATATTTTTTCGCTGCATTTTTTCGCTCCTCCTTTTTACCTCGCAGTCTTTCTATAAAAATAGTATCTCCGTTCACAGAATATATCCAACAAGAAAAGCGCATGTACTATAAGAAAATCTTATATTTTTTCATTGTTCTGTCAAATATAAAATGTGTATTTTCCCCTTATAAAATCGCAAAAAATTATCGATCGTTTTTCACAATCGATAATTTTTTCTTATGAGTTCACTACATTTTTAATTTCTTCCAGAATCTCTTTTACTTTCTTTTTGTTTCTTTTTTTTCTGTAGAATGCTTTGATTACACACTCTCCTTCATATCCCGGAAGCAGCAGCATATCTCCATCACTATAGGAGAAATACTGACTGTCTGCCAGTGCATATCCGTCGTTAAATTCTACCTTTAATTTCATGGTATCCACATTGTCAACCAATTCTATTCCTTGTGTAAGCAACTGCGGATCATTCTTTTGTCCATTCATCATACTGCATAAATATGACTTTGTTCCATATCTGGTATAACGCTCAAGATCCTTTGCTTTAAACTCCGGCTGCTCATTTATCGATGATTCCAGTCCGATATATGCTCCGATCCGGCTGGATATCAGCGGCTTTTCTCCTATTTCATCCGGCTGCTCCAACTCATTTAGTCCGTATCCAATATAAATATCCAATGTATTTTCTCTCAGCATCCGGCTGCCTATGTAGGAATCCAGTTTACTGAAGCGGAAGTCTGCTTCGGAATGCTTATCATTAATCATCTTCTGCATCTTTGCCCAGAACAATTTATTTATAGAACTATCGATTCCGATACGGACCACGCTGCTTTCTTTATATCTTTCTATCTCATGCAGCATCCGTTCGTGCGTCTGCACCATCTCCCTGGCATACTCATAGACAATCTCCCCTAATTCTGTCAGGCAGATCTCACCATTGCCTCTCTCCAACAGGGTACCTCCCGCCATTTTTTCCAAAGAGGCGATCTGCTGACTTACTGCCGTCTGTGTTACATAATTTCTTGCTCCGGCCTTTGTAAAACTTTTGAGTTCCACTACATCCAAAAAATATTTATATTTCCAAAGACTCATTTTGCATACTTCCTTCCGATGACTGCTTCAGATGATATATTTTTCTTTTATATCTTTTGTCGACAATCGTCAATGAGGTTGAATGTAATATACCATATATTTGTATATTTTTCAACATATTATTTGCATTTTATATCTCTTTTTGTATTTTATGCACAACATCTGTCATTTCAAAACCTGCTGCATGTTAAAAAGATCGTTACAGGCATCTCCTTACAACACATGACAAAAAAAAGAAATGCCTGTGTCATTACACCAACATTTCTCTTTTTCATCCATCATTCATTTTCCCGGAATCATGCTCTCCAAGATCCCTCTACAACTTCTTTATGAAATCAGAAAGTCCAGTGAAAACTTCGTGTCTGCTTCCGTCATTCCCTGCTCTTTTAAAAGTCTGTGGATCGTAGCCATATAATGATCCGACAATACCCTGCAGATTTCTTCTTTTTTCCTGCTCTTGCATGCTTCCAGCAGTTCTTTATGTATCGGATATTGTCGTGTGATCACTGCTTTTTTGTCCGATGCCAGATTATAACCCGTTACGATATTCCCATAATTCAGACTTTTCCATGCCTTATACAGACTTTTCATTCCGGTCATTCTGATCAGACAGCTGTGGAACTTATTATCATATGAAAACAGCTGATCATATTCGTCCACATCCAGATTCTTCATGTGTACCAGGATTTCTTCCATCTCCTGCAGCGTTTCTTCCGGTATCTTTCCTCCCAGAAGACGCACTGCCATAATCTCATAATTCGCACGCATCAGATAGATTTCAAATGATTCTTCGAATGTGATCTCTTTCACAGAACATCCGGCATTTCTTACATATTCTACCAGACCTTCGTTCTCCAGTTCGCGCAGTGCCTCTCTGATCGGCGCACGGCTGGTCTTGAATTCCTTTGCGAGTTCCTGTTCGACAATCTTCTGTCCCGGCTGCAATTCCCTGTTAATGATCCGTTTTCTTATAATATCTACAATACTTTCACGTAATGTCTTGTATCCTAATTCTGTCATAACTTCTGTTATCCTGTCTTATTTTTCTAACTACTGGTTAATCTGATAATTTCCATCCGAATCAGCCTGGATATGCGATGCATAAAATGTCTCTACCGCTTTCACCATATACTCCGTGTCCTTTACACCGGCCGTCTCATAGGCCGAGTGCATGGCAAGCTGCGGTAATCCAATATCCACTGTATTCATGGACACCTGCGTCATCGCAATATTCCCCAATGTACTTCCCCCGGCCTCATCCGAACGATTAGCAAAATACTGTAATGGTACGCCTGCTTTTTCGCAGATCATCCTGAACACTGCCACACTGACCGCATCACTCGTATATTTCTGTCCGGCATGCCGTCATTCATATAGACGCAGTTTGTCGCATCCGTCTTCTGCCTGTAATTCGGATGTACCGCATGGGCATTGTCACAGCTCAGCATAAAGCTTCCTGCTACTGCACGGTAGAATTCCTCTTCGTTCTTTCCAAGTGCTTTGTTCATCCGCCACAATACATCATAAAGAAATGTAGATGCAGCTCCCTGTTTTGTTCCCGAACCCACTTCTTCGTTATCAAAACAGGCATAGACATTGATATTCTGCTCATTTTCCGCTGCCAGGAATCCTTTCATGGATGTAAATGCACACTGCAGATCATCCAGTCTCGGACACCCGATAAATTCACGGTTGCTTCCCCATGTGACCGCTCCCATACGGTTATACAAGAACAGATCCATGCCATAGATATCCGTATCTTTTAATCCCAATTCTTCTGCAACTAAGGATCTTACCTCTCCTTGTTCTTTCACGCTTCCCGATAATACCGGTAACATATCAATCTGTTTATTAACAGCTCTTCCTTCATTCACTTTCCGGTCCATATGAATTGCAAGACTCGGAATCATCAGAAGATCTCTGTCCACCTTCACAAGTCTGGTTTCGATTCTTTCCCCATTCTTAACCATAACTCTTCCGGCCAGTGACAATGGTCTGTCGAACCATGTCTGGCAGATCATACCGCCGTAACCTTCGGTATTCAGTACCGTATATTTCTTTGCGACCTCAATCTCCGCATTCTCTTTCAGTTTAAATGCCGGCGAATCACTGTGTGATGCTGTCACATGGAAACTGTAGTTGTCCAGTTCTTTTCCGGCTTTTACTGCAATGATACTGGAATTATTTCTTGTTACATAGTATCTTTTCCCAGGTTTGATCTTCCACTTTTCTGACTCTTTTAATTCTTCGAATCCTTCCTGCTTCAGGATCTCTTTTAATTCTGCAACCGCATGAAATGCTGTCGGTGCATGTTCTATAAATGTTGTCAGTTCTGATATGATATTTGTTTCCATTATATTCCTCTTTATCTTCCATTTTGTTCCGTTCCTGTCTGACAAATGTAAACGGTTCTTTACTGTACTTTCCCATAATACAGCAGATCGTCATTGCAAACAAGCACCAACCGCCAAAGAAATCCCTGTTTATTTTACAAACATACCAACGATATCTTTTACCATCACAACAGCTTTATCCATTCCTTCTACTGTAATGTGCTCATATACCCCGTGGAATGCATATCCGCCTGTTCCAAGATTCGGACAAGGAAGTCCTTTGAAACTTAATCTTGCACCATCCGTTCCCCCCGCGTATTGGCGCAACATCCGGAACGATATCTGCATTCTCGGCCGCTCTCGCATCCACGATTCCCAGTTCTTTCATCTCTTCTACCAGTAACTTTGCAAGTACCAGTTCTCTGTCTGCTGATGGAACAGTCTCACTGTTCTCATCGCTTGTTGTCCACACGGACATATACTTTAAAAATCTTTCGTAAGCTTTCATCTTACTTCCTCGCTTTCTGCATTTCATATTCTTATTGTAAATCATCCTTTGCAAAATATATATTGGCGAATGTCGACAATATAATGTTCTTAATTTTGTTATATTTTTCTTTGAATTTATGTTAAAATTCTTCTAGTTGTTCTAATAACAACTAATTTATATCATATCAAAGTGAGGTACATACATATGAAATTAATGATTGCATCCGATATCCACGGCTCCGCTTACTACTGCCGTAAAATGCTCGAAGCTTACAAGCGAGAAGATGCTGACCGTCTTCTCCTTCTCGGAGACATCCTTTATCACGGTCCACGCAATGACCTGCCAAAAGATTACAATCCAAAGGAAGTCATTGCCATGTTAAATCCTATGAAACAGGAGCTGCTCTGTGTCCGCGGTAACTGCGACACGGAAGTAGACCAGATGGTACTGGAATTCCCGATTCTTGCCGACTACTGCTTCCTTGAAATTGACGGGCGCACCATCTTCGCTTCTCACGGACATCATCACAATCCAAAGAATCCTCCGATGTTGAAAAAAGGAGATATTCTTCTGAATGGTCATACACACATTCCTGCAAATGAAGATATGGGGGATTTTATCTATATGAATCCAGGTTCTGTATCAATTCCTAAGGAAGGTTCTGCTCATGGATATATGATCTGCGAGGGCGGCGAATTCACCTGGAAGGATCTGGAAGGAAATATCGTTGGGATTTAATTCAGGAAGGCTATGGATACCCGAACCGGAATAAAGCTTGGAAAGGCGTTCCTGTTCAGGTTCCATCGGCGGGTCAATTCTAAAGGGGTAAATGGCAA
>OHBG01000966.1_pt1 | contig 10825 bp, 9 predicted proteins | sample 1577351 | NCBI WGS metagenome assembly OHBG01 (sample SAMEA3879596, study PRJEB24766) | human gut metagenome | biome: human-associated habitat; feature: feces | place: USA | collected 1985/1987 | reverse complement strand
CTTCCGGCAAAGACAGACCGACAACTGCCATCATGAATGCAATGGCTGTTCCCATAGGAATACCCTTTGCAACAAATACCTGGATAACCGGTACAATACCGGCGGCATTGGCATACATCGGAACCGCAAAAATTACAGAAAGCGGCACAGCCAGCCAGTTGTCTTTTGAAAGGTAGGCTTCAAAAAATCCTTCCGGCACAAAACCGTGCATAAAGGCTCCGATACCGATACCTATCAGTATATATATCAGTACTCCTCTTACTATACGCCAGGCATCGCGGACGATAGACGGAAGCCGTTTGAAGAAAGAGATATGTTCTTTCTCCCACTCGTCTGCCTGAGCAGAAGAGTCTGCCTGGATCTGGCGGACCCAGTCGCTCAGATAAGGTGACAGATTCATCTTTCCCAAAACAAATCCTCCGATCACTCCGAGCAGTATGCCGCTGATAACATATATAAGTGTCACTTTCAGTCCGAATGAACCGAGAAACATTGCCACAGCAACTTCGTTCACAAGCGGAGAAGTTATCAGAAATGCAAATGTAACTCCAAGTGGAATACCCCCTTTCACAAATCCGATAAACAACGGAATGGATGAACACGAACAGAACGGAGTGATGGCTCCGAATAAAGAAGCCAGTAAATACTGCAACCCATACATTTTATGAGTAACCAGATAATTACGCAGCCGTTCAATGGGGAAATAGGCGTTGATGATGCCCATCAGCACACTGATGAAAAACAGCAGAATAAGAATCTTGACAGTATCGTAAAAGAAGAAATTGACTGCTATTCCCAGTGAGGTCTCTACACTTAGTCCGAAGATGTCGTAAACCAGCCAGTCGGCAAATCGTTGTATCATATATTTACTATCAAATACCTAACAGTCTTTTCACATCACTTTCCGAAGGAACCTGCCCTTTCATCTTCACTTCACCGTCTACTACTACAGCAGGAGTGGTCATGATATTATAACTCATCATTTCCATAATATCGTCCACCTTTGTAAGCTTCACGTCTAAATTGTTCTCTTTTATTACCTTTTCTATCACCTGAAAGGTTGTTTTGCACTTGGCACAACCCGGTCCTAAAACTTTTACTTCCATTGTTCTAAATGTTTTTTAAATGATTATTTATGATAAATACATGATATAGCAATAATACATGCCAATAATGACAAAAAGCCAGATTCAGCCATCTCTGTATGACCTGCATCTTTCCGTAAAAAGTACCCAGACGCTGCACACTGAACGCCAGTACCCATGCTACAAGCAGTACCGGAATAGCAGTTGCTACAGCAAAAACCACAGGCAAAACATAGCCGGCAGTTGCAGTAGCCGACATCGGAATCAGCATTCCAAAGTAAAACACCCCACTGGTAGGACAAAAGGCAAGAGCAAACAGAATGCCTATCAACAAAGCACCCCACCCTCCTTTTTGGGCCAAGCCTTCGGCATTTCCACTAAACCCAAACTGAGGAAGGTTCAGTCTGCTTCCGAAAAGCATGAACAGTCCGATGAGCAACAACAGCGGTCCTAACAGCCATTCACCGTATGTACCTATTGTCTTTTGAATCCCGAACATGCTGGATCCCTCCTTCAGTACAGTAATCAATATAGTTCCCAGTAAGGTATAGGCAACAATACGCCCCAGCGTATAAAGCAAGCCGTTACGGAAAATCTGTCTGCGATTTTCAATATCTTTTCCGATAAAACCGATAGCAGCTATATTTGTTGCTAACGGACAAGGTGAAAGGGCTGTAAGCAGACCTAATAAAAAGGCTGTCAGCAGGGGTGTCGTACTATTATCCAATAATGTCTGTAGCCAGTCCATAATGAAATCAGTTTATCATTTCATTAATTTTATCCACTAATCCTTTCTTAAATTCTCCCGGAGATTTACGGGCATTCGAAAAAGCAAATTCAGTCATGTTTTCGGCTTTTTCCTGTCCGTTTTTATGACTGACAATATAAAGAGAAGACCATGTTACCTGATATTTCTCGGCTATTGCCTCATTTTCCGGTTTCGAGATGTCTATAATTCTGAAACTCAATGTACCGTCTGCCAGTCTGTCTGCAAAAGCACTGTCAATTGCTGCCCTTGCATTTTTTTCGATTGCAATGCAGGTAGCACAGCGTTGCTTGCTGTGGAAACAAAGAACTTCTACACCATCTGGACGAACTGCCGTTTCTTTTTCTGCCGGCAAAACGGTTCCTTCAGTCTTGGATTTCATCCCGCAAGCAACAAAAACAAAGCATGCAGCTAATAAAAATAAAATCTTTTTCATATTTACATATACTTAAAGTTAGTCTTTCGTAGAATAACGAACAATAAATAGAAAAAAAGAGCCGGCTTAGCCGCAACAGCTCTCTTTCTTGCACACCTGTTGTCCGAAGAAACCGGCAAACATTTTCTGCGCCAGTGCCCAGTTCTCCTTATTAATGCAATATTTCACTTTAGGAGCCTCTATTTCTCCTTGAATCAGACCTGCTTCTTTCAGCTCCTTGAGATGTTGTGAAACTGTAGCTTTTGCTATAGGCAGTTCTTCGTGAATATCACCAAAAAAACAGGTTTCTTGGCGGAGCAGAAACTGCAAGATGGCCATACGCGCAGGATGTCCCATCGCTTTGGCAAAACGGGCTATCTGTTCTTGTTCGTCTGTATATTTCTTATCAGCCATAGAATATTTATTATTTGTTGTTCGCAAAACTACGAATAAAATAATTATCCTGCAAATTCTTTCTGAATTTTAACTGTAGGGATATTGCACAACGAGTGCTTTACCATTATACTTCTTCCCTCGCATACATGCAGTAAAGAGCATAAAAGTAAACAATAAAATATAGTTTGAAATAAGATATGACTTCCAGAATGAGAAGCCAGAGAAAAGAAAATCAACGGAAGGTTATCCACTTGTTGCTCATGAAGTTGATTGCACCGTACACAAAAAGTCCAAGGAACTGAGCAAGATATTCATTACACCCGCAAATTTCGACAAGAAACAAAAGAAACAGGAACTGCGCTGCATACGCTACCGCAAAAGCACAGGCAAAAAACGAGATTTCATGCCAGATGGTATTCTTTTTCCGATCGGCATCAAAAGGGAAAATCCAGAATTTACACCATATAAAGTTATGAATCTGCGCCACTACATAAGCCACTACATTGGCTATCATGTAATGTTCACCCTCTATATGCATGAGCAATCCTACAATCAGTGCAGTTATCAGGGCGTTCAATGTACCTACTATGGCAAAACGTAGAATACGGACAGACTCTCTCATCAAAAATAATCGGGAAAAGGCATAAAAAGATTTCGAGGCAAAGCAAGTACAGTCGTCGCGACTATCTTGCCTTGCTCGAAATTATAATATCTGAAAATAACTTTATTTTATTCTTTTATTTCAACTTTCAAGTTAAGCTCGTCGAGCTGTTTCTGATCGAGATAACCCGGTGCATCCAACATGACATCGCGTCCGGAATTGTTTTTCGGGAAAGCAATACAGTCGCGGATAGAATCGAGTCCGGCAAACAGCGAAACCCAACGATCGAGTCCGTATGCCAAACCACCGTGAGGAGGCGCACCAAACTTGAAGGCGTTCATCAGGAAGCCAAACTGTTCCTGAGCCTTTTCGGGAGTGAATCCCAAAATCTCAAACATCTTGGCCTGAAGCTGTGAATCGTGAATACGGATAGAACCACCACCTACTTCTACTCCATTTACTACCATATCGTAAGCGTCTGCACGGACAGCAGCCGGATTAGTATCAAGCAACGGAATATCTTCGTCCTTCGGATGAGTGAACGGATGGTGCATTGCCATCAATCGGCCTTCTTCTTCGCTCCATTCGAACATCGGGAAGTCTACTACCCACAAGCAAGCAAACTGGTTTTTGTCGCGCAAGCCCAGCTGGTTACCCATTTCCAGACGAAGTTCGCACAACTGCTTGCGAGTCTTCATGGCGTCATCACCGCTCAAAATCAGAATCAGGTCACCCGGTTTAGCACCGAAAGCTTCCTTCATCTGCTGAAGCACTTCCTGACTGTAGAACTTGTCAACGCTTGATTTCACATTACCGTCGGCTTCCACACGTGCATAAACCAATCCTTTCGCACCAATCTGCGGACGTTTTACAAATTCTGTCAGCTGATCGAGCTGCTTACGTGTATAGTGCGCTGCACCTTCGGCACAAATACCACCAATATATGCAGCATTATCAAATACAGAGAAACCGTGTCCTTTCAGGATATCCATTAATTCAACGAATTCCATACCGAAACGAATATCCGGTTTGTCGCTACCATACAGTTTCATTGCTTCACTCCAAGGCATGCGTGGGAATGGTTCTGTCAGTTCAATATTACGAATAACCTTAAACAGGTGTTTGGCCATTCCTTCAAATGTAACGATTACATCTTCTTGTTCTACGAAGCTCATTTCACAGTCTATTTGAGTGAACTCCGGCTGTCGGTCGGCACGCAGGTCTTCGTCACGGAAACATTTGGCAATCTGGAAATAACGATCGAAACCGGAAACCATCAACAATTGTTTCAAGGTCTGTGGAGATTGTGGCAATGCGTAGAATTGCCCCGGATTCATGCGGGAAGGTACAACAAAATCACGGGCTCCTTCCGGTGTTGAACCGATCAATACCGGAGTTTCTACTTCCAAAAAGCCCAGTTTATCAAGATAACTACGCACTTCTATTGTCATTTTATGACGTAACTCCAGATTTGAACGGACAGCGTTACGACGTAAGTCCAGATAACGGTATTTCATGCGGATATCGTCACCACCATCTGTGTTATCTTCAATGGTAAAAGGAGGAGTAATGGCCGAATTCAAGATATTCAGTTCCGAAACGATAATTTCAATATCACCGGTCGGAATATTTCCGTTCTTACTAAAGCGTTCGTTAACGGTTCCGACAATCTGAATAACGTATTCACGACCCAGCTTGTTGGCACGTTCGCAAAGCTCAGCGTCTATTTCTTCATTAAATACTAATTGAGTGATACCGTAGCGATCACGAAGGTCAACAAAAGTCATACCTCCCATTTTACGGCTGCGCTGTACCCATCCAGACAGCGTGATTTGTTTATTTACATCGGAGATTCTCAGTTCTCCACATGTGTGCGTTCTGAACATATTTTCTAATATTTATGATATTTTTCGTTAAGTAGCTTGCAAAAGTACACAATAAATCAGAATTCGGCATTTATTTCAGACTTTCTTTGTCAGCTTTTTCAATATTTTCTTGTTTTTGTCTGTTATATTGTCCACGATTGCCTCGTTAATCAGCTTTATTCCGTTCACATATTCCTGTGCCCTCTGCAGAACATTGGCTGCATCTTTTTCTTCTGTCTTCGGAACCACTACCCGCAGTCCGCTTTTGATAAGTTCGATATTCACTTCTGCCTCCGTCTGCATCGGATCACCGTCAAAATGGACTACTCCCGGTGAACTGCGGTGGATGCACAATTTCTTGCAACGGAAGGTTTTAATTCGGCTGTTCTGGTCAATTGTTTTATTGAAGAGTTGGAAAGCCAGTGCCGGAACATCCAGTACGGTAAATGGTTCAAGAATGGTTACGTCTAACAAACCGTCTGTCAACGTAGCTTGTGGAGCTATATAAGCATTATTTCCATATTGTGAAGCATTGCCGCAAGCTATCAGGAAGGCTTTGTATCTGGAAGTACCGTCTTCTGTTTCCAGTTCATAGGTTTCTGGTTGATACTTCAGGCTTTCTTGCAGAGTTTTCTCCAGATAAGTCAAGAGTCCGCGTTTACCCGCATTGGCAAATTTCAGACTGACAAAAGCATCAAATCCTACTCCGCAGGTGCAGAAAAAGTCTGTACCATTTATTTTTCCATAATCTATAATATCAACTAATCCGTCATTCAAAATCTCAAGTGCTTTACGCGGATCCATCGAAATTTGAAGATGTCGTGCCAATCCGTTTCCGGAGCCGCAAGGAATGATGCCCAATGCCGTATTGGTATGTACCAGCGAACGGGCAATCTCATTGATTGTTCCATCGCCTCCTACAGCCACTACTATATCTGTGTGGCTATCTGCCGCATCTGCTGCTATTTCGATTGCATGTCCGGCTCTTTCGGTATACACAATTTCCCAAGTATACTTATCCTTATCTATCTTCTCATCCAGTAGACTCAGAACAAGTTCCTTACTTTGTGTACCCGAAATTGGATTAACGATGAATATTATTTTTTTCTTGTTTTCGATCATGCAAGTTGGTTCCATCATTTATATGTTGTGGTCGACAAAAGTAATATAAATATCTTAATTTTTGCCCTTTCCCAGCTTTCTAAAACTATAAAGAGTATATTTTTTCATAGAAAAAGAACAGCTAAAAACATATTTTGTTATCTTTGCCCCCTGTTTTAAACACTTGTTAAGGAAAAAGGATTTAGACTATTATAAATAAGGTAGTCAATAAGCGAATTATATAAATAACTATTCATGGGATTATTACAAGAGAAGTTAGCTAAATACGACCTCCCTCAGCAGATAAAGGCTAAAGGCGTATATCCATACTTTCGTTGTATCGAAAGTGAACAGAACACAGAGGTGATAATGAGTGGCAGAAAGGTGTTAATGTTTGGCTCGAACTCATACTTAGGCCTGACTAATCATCCGAAAGTAATTGAGGCTGCTGTTGAAGCTACCCGCAAATATGGTACGGGTTGTGCCGGATCGCGTTTTCTGAACGGTACACTTGACCTTCATCTTCAATTGGAGAAAGAACTGGCCGAATTTGTTGGCAAAGAAGATGCTATCATTTATTCCACAGGATTTCAGGTAAATTTGGGTGTAGTTTCGTGTGTGACAGGTCGTGAAGATTATGTGATCTGTGACGAACTTGACCACGCTTCTATTGTTGAAGGACGTCGCCTCTCTTTTTCTACCATCCTTAAGTTTAAGCACAACGACATGGAATCTCTTGAGAAGGAGTTGCAGAAGTGTCGTCCGGATGCAGTGAAACTGATTGTAGTAGATGGAGTATTCAGTATGGAAGGTGATATAGCCAATTTGCCTGAGATCGTTCGTTTGTCTAAGAAATATGATGCCAATATCATGGTAGACGAAGCACACGGCTTGGGAGTTCTGGGCAATAACGGACGTGGTACTTGTGATCATTTCGGGCTGACTAAAGAAGTGGATCTTATCATGGGTACATTCAGTAAGTCATTGGCTGCTATCGGTGGTTTTATAGCTGCTGATGAATCCATTATTAATTATTTGCGTCATAATTCCCGTTCGTATATCTTCAGTGCAAGTAATACGCCTGCTGCCACTGCCGCTGCTCGTGCCGCACTCCAGATTATGAAAAACGAACCAGAACGTATCGAACACTTATGGGACATTACCAATTACTCTTTAAAGTGTTTCCGTGAGCTTGGTTTCGAAATCGGGCACACCTCCACTCCTATTATTCCGCTATATGTACGTGATATGGAGAAGACATTTATGGTAACCAAAATGTTATTTGACGAGGGCGTATTTGTAAATCCGGTAGTTCCTCCCGCATGTTCTCCGAACGATACGTTGATTCGTTTCTCATTAATGGCTACACATTCCAAAGAACAGATTGACTTTGCTATCGGTAAGTTGGTGAAATGTTTCAAGGCACTTGATCTTTTATAAATAAGATAAGGAATAAATATACGAAAGGGATTATGTTGTTTGACATAATCCCTTTTTCATTTAAGGCTCCTTTGTTTCCATTTATAGTTTACGTTATCAATATCCTTATCCTTATCAGGGGTATCCATGACATTATCTATTCTTTAATTGCATCTATTGGATTGGACTTTGCAACCCGCCAACTGTTAAAACTAACAGTGCATATTGTCATGACTAAAGTTATCAATAGAGGAAGAATAAAAACTTTCAATCCAATGGGGGCTCTATAAGCGAATTGCTCTATCCAGTGCAACATTAGTGTATATACAATGGGAGTTGCGATGATAAATGCGATTAAGATATAACACAAGAATGGACGATTAAGTAACCAAACGATTTGCCAGGTGGAAGCACCGTTCACTTTACGAATTCCTATCTCCCGAGTGCGTTGTTCGGATGCGTACCATGCTATGCCGAACAGACCAAAAGCTGTCAAGAATAAGCTTATGATTGAGTATACCAATAATAATTGAGAGAAATTAGTTACTTCTTGATTGAATGACAAGTATTTCATGTACAAATCTGTACCGGTAAAAGAACGATTAGGGAAATGTGTTTCCCATAGTTGTCGTATCTTTTGTAAGGTTTCAACTCGTTGGTCCGGATCGATCTTTAAAGATATATAATAACATTGGTTCTCGGGGACTTCTTGCAAGATCATTTGCAATGGGGCTACCGGTTGATTAAAAGAGGTCAGTTTAAAGTCTTTGATTACTCCTACAATAATAGCTCCTTGCTGAGTATTATTCTTGTTGTATTTGTTCAGTGGCTGACTAATGGGGTCTTCTCCTGCGGGTACAAAATGATGTTGGAAGGATTCATTGACAATAACCGGTATAGCGGTTTGGGCTATTAGTTTTTTAGTACGTTCCGGATGAAGTAAAGTCATGTCATATAGTTCCTGAAACTTCGGGCTTTCATTGTACAAATTAACCATGACCAGTGTTTCTTCCTCTCCTTCCTGGTTCACAGGTACTGCCATGCTCCAGGGTTCAAAAATGTTCCCGCGGGTAGTAATCGCACTTTTTATTCCAGGTAGACTTTTTAAATCATTATATATTGGGAGTAATGATAGTTGCTGTCCATCTCCAAGTTCAATTATATTTTCATAACGCTTTCCTTCATTCTCTATCATATTTAATTGTGAACGTATAATTAAGAAAGTTGTCATTAAGGCAATAGATATTATGAACTGGAGTATAATCAGTATAGAGACTATGCGCCTCTTTTTTTTACCAATAAAGAACAGGCGGTAATTACTTTCTGACAGAGAATACATCTTCCTGCTCATGTAAAGTGCGGGAATGACAGATAAGATTATAATAAACAAAGCTAATAATGGCAATACCTTTCCCGAAAATATGAAACCGAATGTTAAATGCGCTGCTACAAGAGAGTTGAATGCTGGTAAAAGATCATTTATCAACAGTACAGACAGCAAGAACGCAAGCATGACAGTCAGAAAAGTATCGGCAAATAGTTGCTTGTGTATATATTGACGGGTAGCTCCCATTAATGTTTCTACATGGAGCATTCTAACCTGTTTCAGCAATCGTGAAAAACTAAGATTGACATAATTAAAACAGGCTATGGATAATATTAACAAAGCAGATAACAGCCCTATGCTGAGTAATGTAATTTCTCTATGTTCCATAGTTTGGGAAGTATCAGAGAGGTCTGTATTGAAATAAGAATCTTGCAGACCTAACAACTGATAATTTCCTTTTCCCATCAAAGTAGGCAGTCCTGTTTCTTCAAATCGTTGACGAAATGAGGCTGACTGGACTTCTTTTTTCAGGAGAATCATACAAGAGCTTCCCTGCTCGGGATCTGACAACGAGGTAAGGATATCAGCTTGTAACATGGCTTGTGGATAATGTCTGAATACCGCAGTTACTTGTACCGTATAAATGGTATCGGGCAATTCCAGTGTAATCGTACGATTTTCATAATTCTCATTTCCAAAATAAAGACGAGCTAATTTCTCGCTGATGGCTACTTGACCGGGGTAAGATAATACTTCAGGCAAATTACCATATACTGTTTCAAAAGGGAAAAAATGAAGTAGTGAACTATCTGCTTTAACTATTGTTTGTTTGTCGAATTTTTCATTTCCGACCCGAATACCTGACGTTTGAAGTTCATTCATTCGCAGATAGCTTTCAATTTCCGGGAATTGGGATACAATGTCTGGAACACTGCCTCCATAAACAAAGGTCCCTTGTTTTTGCTTTTGCATAACCGGAACATTTTGTGTTAGCCGGAAAATATCTTCTTTTCTTGGATTGGAAGATTCTATAGTGTACTCATAAGTAACGAATGATATCAGCAAGATAGTGCATGTAATGCCAATCGCTAAGCTCAATAAGGAGATGGAGGCGAATAGTTTATTTCGCCACCAACTCCTTAAAATAAGTTTCAGTATAACCGGATATTGCATTCTGTTTAAAGTTAAATACTTACTTCTGTTACTACCTGACCATCAAACAGATTAATCACTCGGTCAGCAAATCCTGCATCATGTTGGGAGTGTGTCACCATGACGATGGTAGTTCCTTCTTTATTAAGTTCATTCAGCAGTCCCATCACTTCTTTACCATTCTTGGAGTCAAGGTTACCGGTAGGTTCATCGGCAAGAATCAACTTCGGATTAGCAACGACTGCACGTGCTATGGCAACACGTTGTTGCTGACCTCCTGAGAGTTGTTGGGGGAAATGTTTGCTGCGGTGAGTGATGGCCATGCGTTCCATTGCTTTTTCCACCCGTTGTTTACGTTCAGAAGCGGGAATACCCATGTAAAGTAATGGCAGTTCAATATTCTCGTATACATTCAGCTCGTCGATCAGATTGAAACTCTGGAATACGAAACCGATAACTCCTTTGCGGAGATTGGTACGTTGCGATTCCGTATACTTGGATACTTCTTTCCCATTCAGGTAATATTCGCCTCCTGTAGGATTATCAAGCAGACCTAAAATATTGAGCAAAGTGGATTTTCCGCAACCGGATTCTCCTACCAGTCCAAAAATTTCTCCTCTTCGAATCTGAAACGATACATCATCGACTGCCTTGACTGCTGTTTTCCGGGACAGTGGAAAAATATGGGTCAGATGACG
>OHBG01000965.1_pt1 | contig 10843 bp, 6 predicted proteins | sample 1577351 | NCBI WGS metagenome assembly OHBG01 (sample SAMEA3879596, study PRJEB24766) | human gut metagenome | biome: human-associated habitat; feature: feces | place: USA | collected 1985/1987 | reverse complement strand
AATTCTACCGGTTTGATGTTGCCCCGGGAAGTTATGAAATCACCTTCCATTGGGTTGACAAACCGAAAAAGATAGAGGCTTCGGCCTATCTTTTGGGCAAAGATAGCGGTGAGAGCTATCAAGCCTTTACGCGTACGATGAGACTCACTACGGATACGGGGCATGTTATAATCGATTTCTCGCAGCCCGGCATGCCGCAGGCACTCTCGGCCATTGCCATTCGCAAACTTTAACTGTCAGTCTATGATGCGTTTTCTGTTCTCCATTTTTTGTTTGGTTCCCCTCTTGGCGTTGGGCATTGGGACACCCAGCCATATACGTTTGCAGGAGGGATGGCAGTTTATCCGTATGGATATGTCTTCCCCATGGGAGGTTTTTCGTCCGGCCAAGGCGGGCATGCCGGAAGCTGTCCCCCTTTGGGAAGACGTTTCGTTGCCGCATTGTTTCAATGCTGTGGATGCCGTCAGGCCGGATGTTAACTATTACGAGGGTCCGGGATGGTACCGAACTTATCTGACCGTGGACAATCCTTATCCCGGCGGACGGACTTTGCTCAAATTTCAAGGTGCCGGACAGAAGACTGAAGTTTATCTCTACACGACCCGAGTTGCCCGTCATGTCGGGGGATATGACAGTTGGACGGCAGATATTACGCAGGCGCTCAACGAGTTTCGGAACCGGCCTGAGTTGGTTGAACGATTCGGTGGAAAGATTCCTGTTGCCATAAGATGTGACAACAGCCGGGATGCGGAGATGATTCCCTCCGATATGTCTGATTTCAATGTCTATGGCGGTTTGTATCGTTCCGTTGACCTTGTATATCTGCCTTCGCTATCTGTAGAGCGTCTGGCTGTGACCCCCAACACCGACAGGCGGCTTATCCATGCAGACATCTATTTGAGCCGGCCTGTGGAGGGGGCGGCTGTCAATGTTACAGTTCAGTCTCCCGACGGCAAGGTTGTTTTCAAGAAGAAGGTGCAGAATTGTAGCGGCAGCGCCTTTTGTTCCATAGACATTCCTGTAAAGAAGGTTGTCGAGTGGGATGTAGACCATCCTGCTCTTTATACCCTTTCGGCCGAGGTAGTCGACAGGGGAGTGGCACATACCGTGACAACTCGGGCCGGCTTCCGCACCTATGAGTTCAAGGAGCATGGCCCTTTCTTCCTGAACAACCGTCGGCTGTTGTTGCAAGGCACCCACCGCCATGACGACCATGCGGGTTTGGGGGCGGCCATGCCTGACTCCCTGATTCGTAAAGAGCTGAAGATGATACGCGACATGGGGGCCAATTTCATTCGTTTAGGACACTACCAGCAGTCTGATCTTGTTTTGGAACTTTGCGATTCGCTCGGAATATTGGTCTGGGAGGAGATACCGTGGTGTCGGGGTGGATTGGGTGGCAGTGCTTACCGCGAGCAGGCTCGTCGCATGCTTGCTAACATGATTGTGCAGCACTACAATCATCCGTCGGTCATACTTTGGGGATTGGGGAATGAAAATGACTGGCCGGGTGACTTTCCGGAATTTTCAAAAGACAGCATCCGTACATTTATGAAGGAACTTAACGACTTGGCGCATCAACTGGATGCTTTCCGCAAAACGACCATCCGACGTTGCGACTTTTGCAGCGACATCACCGATGTTTATTCTCCAACAATTTGGCCGGGGTGGTATAGCGGAAGTTATAAGGACTATCGCGCCATGAGCGAAGAGGCCATCAGGAAATATCCTCATCTCCTACATGCCGAGTGGGGCGGTGATAGTCATGCCGGACGGCACTCGGAACAGTCGTTCGACGGGCTGACGCAGGGGAGTAAGAACGGCGATTGGTCGGAAAGCTATATGGTGAAGCTGTTCGATTGGATACTTCATGAGCAGCGTACCATGCCCGGCTTGACCGGAACGGCCTTTTGGACTTTCAAGGATTTTTCCACTCCCTTGCGCCCGGACAATCCTATACCTTATGTCAATCAGAAAGGTGTGGTGGAGCGGGAACTCACGCCCAAAGAAAGCTATTACGTGTTTCAGTCTTATTGGAGCAAGGTTCCCATGCTTCATATCTACGGTCACAGCCGTCCCGTCAGGTGGGGGCATGAGGGGGAAAGTAAGGAGGTGCTTGTCTATTCTAATTGTAGAAGGGTGGAATTGTTTCTCAATGGCGTGTCTCAAGGCATCAGACTGCGTGATGATGCAGCTTTTCCGGCTTCAGGACTCAAATGGGAGGTGAAATTGAGAGATGGCGATAACGTGATACGGGCTGTGGCAGACGGGAAACTTTCCGATGAGATATACCAACAATATGAAACGCGGAAGTGGGGACACCCGGTGCGGTTCGATATGACTTGCAAGTCTCTCGATTCTGTGACGGTGCTGGTGGAAGCGCAATTGGTAGATGCGCATGGCGTTCGCTGTCTCAATGCGGCCGATTGGATAGAGTTCGACTGTGCGGGAGATGCCATGCTCCTTGACAATCAGGGCACTTCCACAGGTTCGAAGAAGATACAGGCCGCCAACGGTCGTGCTCGTATCAAGGTGAGGAGAACGGGCGGAAAGGCTGTCGTTTCCGCATCTTCATGCCGTGTGTCAACGGGGCTGATAAGTCTTGATTAATCTCAATTAAGAAAAACCAAACAAGCTATGCACAATGCCCTTCAGGGCATGGCGCATGGCTTGTTTGGTTGGTGCGAATTGTTTTTACTTAATAGCTCTTTTTCCCTTGCATAGGGGCAGACAACGCTTGGTTTTTTGCGGATGTCAAGCCTTGTCTTTTACAAGTTGACATCCAGTCCCACGCCGAACACCTTGTTGGTTCGGGTGAAGTCGTCGGTATTTTCAGCCTTGATGGTCTTCCCGGCGGCTGTATAGTCCTGCGAGTAGCTTTTGTGGAATGTCTCGTAGTTGGTCCAGAAGTAGGCGATGTTGACTTTCACTTTCTTTGAAATCTGTGCGCCTACGCCCAAGCCCACGGAATAGCTGCTCACCACGAAACTCATGTCGTTCAGGAAGGCACCGTTGCCGAGCCCGTATTTCGTGCGTTGCATACCCGCACTCACCTGTATGCGTTTGGTGATGTCGTATTCGGCACCGGCATTGAACTCCTGCGTGTTGCCTGCGAGAAGTTTCTGCTTCTCCTTGTCCATGCGCGCGTCCTTGTCGAAGAAGTAGTGGTAGCCCGCCATCACGCGCAGCCGGGGCAGGATGTCATACTGTGCGCCGATGGTGAAGATGCCCGGCATGTCGCCCGGAGTGTTCACACCGTCGGCAAACAGACCGGTGTCGTCTCGCTTGGTGTCATTTTGTATGTTGAAGTGGGTGGTGAACTCAAGACGCGCACCGATGTTGAGCTTGTTCCAACGGTAGTCCACACCGATGATGGGAGCGATGGCCCAGCCTTTCTGCGTGCAGTCGAGATACTTGTCGGCCACCTGATTTCTCACGCTCTCCATCGTCTGTGCGCCGCCTGCACTCAAGGCTGCGCCCTGCTTCAGCTTGTCGGCCCCGGCCTGATATTGGGCTGCTGCAGCTGTGTTGCCGGCTGCCTTGGCCTGGTCGGCCAGCATCTGATAGTTTTCGGCCTGCTGCTTGTAAAGATCAGCCTGCTCGCTCAGGGCTTTGGCTTTTGTGCCGAGATAGTCGAAGAGGTTTTGGTTGGTTTCACCGATGTTCACGCTGATGTTCTTGATGTTTCCTTCATATTTGTTGTAAACGAAGTTGAACCTGAAACCGCCGTAGACGGAAAGATGCTCGTTGAACTTGTAGGTGGTGCCCAACTGTAAGCCGAACACATACTGCTGTCCGTGGATATAGCTCTCCACACTGTAGCCCGGTTTGTTGGAGCCAAGGCCCAAGTCGATGCCGTATTTCTTTTGATAGCCGGCATTGGTTTGCGCCAAGAGGGCAGGCAGGAGCGATATTTGTCGCTCGAAAGAACCCAGTCCGTGGTTGAAGGTGCATTTTCCGCCACCGCCTACAAGACCGAAACCGGCCTGAAAGCCCCATTTGTCATAGTTGATGGCAGCATGGATGGAGGGCAGGATGGGGGCTGAAGCCTCACCTTTAAATTCCTTGATGCCATATTCGTCGCCCCCATTCAGTTTGAAAGGTTGGTGGAAAGGAGTGCCTTGGAGTGCCGGTATGGTGATGCCGCTACGGATGGTGCGGGTCTGGAAAGCCGACTGGTTGTTGAAAGAAAGGTGTATGCCCTTGGGCAGAAAGGCTACACCGGCCGGGTTGCTGTATACACCGTCGATGGCTATCACGCCGTCGCGGGCCGGATTGCGGAGGAAAGACACGCTTTGGTTGGTGTTGGTAAGGATGCCTCCGGCGTTAACGGCCATTGCGGTGGAAAGCAATGTGCCTGACAAAACAAATTTTAATTTATTCATCTTAAATACCTATAATAAATTGTTCGCAAAGTTACACATATTGTTCTTTTTGTCTAAAAGCAACCATCAGTATTTAAGTTATGTTAACTTCTTGGGCGTATTTTGATGCACAAATCGACGTGTGTGTGCAGCCCGGAGGCGTTGTTGGGAGGTGACGGGCAGACGAAGAAACTGTGTTTTCGAAGCCCAGCCCGTTGATGTATTCTTTCGGCCATGCCATGATGGGGGCGATGAGACTGCCGGTTGTCTGTCCTCACGTTTAATTTTCCACCAGTTCTTCCTGTTCGGCGGCCTGCGCCTCCGGCTTCACCTCCTTTTTCAGTTCGGGATATTGGACACGCGTGTGATAGATAGATTTCAATCTGTCGATGAGCACCTGCTTGGCCTGTGATATGTCGCGGAAGGTGATGGGGCACTCGGTGAACATTCCGTCGGCCACTTCGCCGTCGATCATCTTGTTGACAAGATTGCTGATGCTCTCCTCGGTGTACTCGCCAAGCGAGCGCGAAGCCGCCTCCACACCGTCGCTCATCATGAGAATGGCCTGCTCGCGGGTGAACGGATTGGGACCGGGATACTGGAAATCTTCCTTGTTGACGATCTCGTTGGGGTGCTCGTTCTGGTATTTCACATAGAAGAATTTGGCCAACCCCGTGCCGTGGTGGGTCTTGATGAAGTCTTTGATGATATTGGGCAGGTTCGCCTTTTCGGCCAGCCGCAGCCCCTCGTTCACGTGGCTGATGATGATTTGTGCACTCTCCTTGTACGACATCCGCTCGTGCGGATTGACTCCCACTTGGTTTTCGGTGAAGAAGACGGGGTTGGTCATCTTTCCGATGTCGTGGTAGAGTGCCCCTGTGCGCACCAGCAGACTGTTGGCCCCAATCTTGTTGGCTATCTCGGCAGCCAGATTGCCCACGGTGATGGAGTGCTGGAATGTTCCCGGGGCTATCTCGCTCAGATTGCGCAGCAGTCCCTTATTGGTGTTGGAAAGTTCGAAGAGCGTCACATTGGAAATGAAACCGAACATCTTCTCGATGAGGTACATCAGTGGGTAGGCCAGCAGCAGGAAGATGCCGTTGACGATGAAGTGGATGTTCATGCTGCGGTCGAAGCCAAAGAAATCGTTTTCCTGCATGAGCTGGAGTGCATAGTAGACAACTATGCTGGCCAGCGTGACCAGCAAGGCGGTCTTGAAGAGTTGCGCCCGCTGCGACAGTTCGCGCAATGAGTAGATGGCCACGAGGCCCGCTACGAGCTGCACGATGATGAACTCATACTGGTATTTCACCGCCGCCGCGCATATCAGCACCATCGTGGCATGGGAGATGAAGGCCGTGCGAGTGTCCATGAACACGCGGATGAAGATGGGCACCATCGTAAACGGGATGATGTAGACACTGAAGAGGTTGTGTTTCATCATCAGTGATACCAGTATCGGGAAGAGCGTAATCATGGAGTAGAGCATTGTGATGCTACGGGGCTTCTCGAAATAGTCCTTGCGGAAAAGACCCAGGTAGAGGGTGAAGAGCATCACGAGGATGAAGACGAAGATGGTCTGGCCGATGATGGTGGTGGTGATTTCTTCCTCCGTGGCACTGCGCCGCTTCATTTCTTTCTCGAAAGAATTAAGCACCCTGTAAGTGTAGTCGTCGACGATCTCTCCCCGGTCTATCACCTTCTGTCCGCTCATCACCATTCCGCTGGCCAGTGGAATGCTGCCCAACAAGTCGTTCTGTTCGGTCTGGCTTTTCTCTTTGTCATAGGTGAGGTTGGGCTCTATGTAGTTGTTGAGGTCGCAGCGTTGCAGTATCTGCCGTTGCGGTGCCAGTTTTTCATCGAGAAACAACTGTTCGTAAGCTCCGATGGTGGAGTAGATACAGTTGATGGGGAAACTCTGGGCTGTCTTACCGCTCACCACACGCAGCATGTTGGTTGTGTCGTTGTAGATGCGGTTGTATTCGGGCGTACTCATGATGCCCGCCTGATAGAGTCGGTGCAGGCGGTCGACGACCGTGCTCAGATAGGTGTGGGGCAGTCCGGGGATGCCCTCTTTGAAGTCGTTCTTGAACCGTGCAATCTGCTCTTTCTCCACCTTAGGGTTGTAATTATAATAAGGTTGGAAGGTGCGCATGAGCGAGTCGCGCTCGTTGCGGATGGCAGCGTCGGTCTTGTAGATGGGAAAGTCGAACTTGGCGATGAACGAGCCGTACATCCACGGTTTCCCCACATCGTAGCGGAACTGTTGACCCTCGTTGCGGGGCAGGAACCACACGATGATGGTTACGGTGACAAGGATGAGTGCCGTGCGTGTGAAGAAATCTCGCCAGTAGTGTTCGGGATATGTCTTGAATATGTTCATGAATGCCTGTTTTATGTGGTTTACTCTGCGAATTTACGAAAAAAATACCCTAACCTACAAAAAAAATATGTAAATTTGCACAAAAATGTTTTCATAGCTATATTATCTTGAGCATGGCAGAAAGAAAAGTAAGAGTGCGTTTTGCGCCCAGCCCTACCGGCGCATTGCATATCGGCGGCGTGCGTACCGCCCTTTACAATTATCTTTTCGCCCGTCAGCACGGCGGCGAATTTGTATTCAGAATAGAAGACACCGATTCCCACCGCTTTGTGCCCGGCGCTGAAGAATATATCATTGAGTCGTTTCGCTGGCTCGGCATACCGTTCGACGAAGGTGTTTCCTTCGGAGGCGACCACGGGCCTTACCGCCAGAGCGAGCGCCGGGAAATCTATAAGCAATATGTCAGGCAGTTGCTTGATAGTGGAAAAGCCTACATAGCCTTTGACACTCCGGAAGAACTGGAGGCCAAACGCAACGAGATAGAGAACTTTCAGTATGATGCCCGTACCCGTATGCAGATGCGTAATTCGCTCACGCTGCCTAAAGAGGAGGTCGACCGGCTCATGGCCGATGGCGAGCAGTTTACTGTGCGCTTCAAGATAGAGCCGGGACAGGAGGTGCATGTGGACGACATGATTCGTGGCGACGTGCGCGTCAAGAGCGACATATTGGACGATAAGGTGCTCTACAAGAGTGCCGACGAACTGCCTACCTATCATCTGGCCAACATCGTTGACGACCACCTGATGGAGATTACCCATGTGATTCGCGGCGAAGAGTGGCTTCCCAGTGCGCCGCTCCACGTGCTTCTCTATCGGGCTTTCGGCTGGGAAGACACGATGCCCCGTTTCGCCCATCTTCCCCTGCTGCTCAAACCTGAGGGCAAGGGCAAGCTCAGCAAGCGCGACGGCGACCGTCTCGGATTTCCGGTCTTCCCGCTGGAGTGGCACGACCCCAAGACCGGAGAGGTGAGTTCGGGCTATCGCGAGAGCGGATATTTCCCCGAGGCGGTGGTTAACTTCCTCGCCATGCTTGGCTGGAATCCCGGAACAGAGCAGGAAATTTTCTCGCTCGACGAACTGGTCGAGGCGTTCGACATCACGAAATGCTCCAAGGCCGGTGCCAAGTTCGACTTCAAGAAAGGCATCTGGTTCAATCACGAATACATCCTCCGCAAGAGCAACGAGGAGATAGCAGGCCTCTTTGCCCCCATTGTGGCCAATAATGGGGTGGACGAGAGCATGGAGCGCATTACGGAAGTGGTGGCCATGATGAAAGACCGCGTGGATTTTGTGAAGGAGCTGTGGCCCCTTTGTTCTTTCTTCTTCATCGCTCCGACCGAGTATGACGAGAAAACGCGCAAGAAGCGATGGAAAGACTACTCGGCCCGGCAGATGACCGAACTGGCAGAAGTGCTCGAAGGCATCGACGACTTCTCTATCGAAGGACAGGAACCCGTAGTCAAGCAGTGGGTGGAAAGCAAGGACTACAAGCTCGGCGACATCATGAATGCCTTCCGCTTGGCACTCGTCGGTGAGGGCAAAGGCCCCGGCATGTTCGATATTTCGGCTTTCTTGGGCAAGGAAGAGACGCTCCGTCGGCTGCGCAGGGCTATCGAAGTTCTAAACTAAAACTTATGTACAATCTCATCATTTACATTTATCTGTTGGGCGTGGCCGTTGCCAGCCTGTTCAGTAAGAAGGTCCGCAAGATGTGGTGTGGGGAGCGCCGGGCCTTCGATGTATTGAGAAGCAAGGTGGAGCCGGAAGCCCGTTATGTATGGTTTCATGCCGCCTCGCTCGGTGAGTTTGAACAAGGGCGTCCGTTGATGGAGCGCATTCGCAGGGAACATCCCGAATACAAGATACTCCTCACCTTTTTTTCTCCGTCGGGCTATGAAGTGCGTAAGGACTATTCCGGGGCCGACATCATCTGCTATCTGCCCCTCGACACGCCCCTCAACGCCATCCGTTTCCTGCGTTTGGTTCGTCCGGTGATGGCGTTTTTTATCAAATATGAGTTTTGGTACAATTATCTCCACATCTTGAAGCACCGTCAAGTGCCGGCCTACAGCGTGTCGAGCATCTTCCGTCCCGACCAAGTGTTCTTCAAATGGTATGGCCGCCAATATGCCGCTGTGTTGCGTTGCTTCACCCGTTTTTTTGTGCAGAACGAGGAGAGTCGCCGTCTGCTGTCCTCTATCGGTATAGACAATGTTGTCGTGAGCGGTGATACGCGCTTCGACCGGGTGCTGCAAATCAAGGAAGCCAGCAAGCAGCTCCCCATTGTGGAGCGTTTTGTACAGGGCGGCTTGTCTGATACGCCCCCTGTCGCAGCTTCCTCCCAATTATCTGCCCCGGAGAACTTAACACCCACTACCCATCACCCATCACCTGTTTTTGTCGCCGGCTCTTCTTGGCTTCCCGATGAAGAAATCATTTTGAAGTATTTCAACCTGCATCCCGAGTGGAAACTCATCATCGCGCCCCACGTCATCGGGGAGGAGCATCTCAGACAGATTGTGGCACTCATCGGCGAAGGACGCAAAGTGGTGCGCTACACCCGCACCACCGAGGAGGAAGCCGCCACGGCCGATGTGCTCATCATCGACTGCTTTGGTCTGCTGTCATCCATCTATCGCTATGGCTGCGTGGCATACGTGGGCGGCGGCTTCGGCGTGGGCATTCACAATGTGCTTGAAGCTGCCGTGTGGGACATACCTGTGGTGTTCGGCCCCAACAACAAGCATTTTCAGGAGGCCCAAGGGCTGTTGGCAGTAAAGGGAGGCTTTGAAATCATCAGCGATGAGGACTTTGCCGCTCTTATAGACCGCTTTTGTGCCGACCGTGAGGCGCTTCGCCGGGCGGGCGAAGAAGCCGGCCGGTTTGTCAAGAGTCGCTCCGGCGCTTCCGACATCATCCTTTCCGGCATATCATTGTAGGTCTTCTGCGCCTTGATCGATCGATCGGTTGGCTTCCGCATTCTTCATATCTTGAACAATCTCATTACCAACTTTAAAACTTATAACTATGATTTCTTTCGAGTGCGATTACAACAATGGCGCCCATCCGTTGGTGCTTCAGCATTTGGCTGAGACCAACAGAGAGCAGAGTCTCACCTATGGTTTTGATGAATGGACGCTGTCTGCCAAAGAGAAAATCCGTGAGGCTTGCTGTGCTCCCGATGCCGACATCTTTTTCCTCTATGGCGGCACGCAGACCAATCTGACGGTCATCAACGGCTACATCCCGAGTTACAAGTCGGTCGTCTCGGCCGATACGGGGCACATCAACGTGCTTGAGTGTGCGGCCATCGAGCATACCGGACACAGGGTGGAGGCCATCCCCGGCATCAATGGAAAGATCACCGTCAACGAGTTGGACTGCTACATGGAGTGGTTTCTCAACAACGGAAACCGCATCCACATGGCACAGCCCGGCATGGTCTATATCACTTTCCCCACCGAGTTTGGCACGATTTACAGTGCAGCCGAACTGGAAGACCTCTATGCCGCCTGCCGCAAATACGAGTTGCCCCTCTTCATCGACGGTGCCCGCATGGGCTATGGCGTGATGTCCCACGAGAGCGATGTCGACCTTCCGTTTATCGCCTCCCACTGTGATGTGTTCTATATCGGCGGCACCAAGGTGGGAGCCCTGTGTGGCGAGGCGGTTGTCTTCCCTCATGGCAACGCTCCGCGCGACTTCTTCTCCATCATCAAGCAGCATGGCGCACTCAGTGCCAAAGGCCGTCTTATGGGAGTGCAGTTTGACGCCCTTTTCACCGACGGGCTGTACCTGCGCATCTCCCGTCATGCCATCGACATGGCAGAGCGCATGAAGCAGATGTTCAAGGACAAGGGGTATGAACTCTTCATCGATTCGCCCACCAACCAGCAGTTTGTAGTCATCGACAACGAGAAAGTGAAAGAACTTGAGCGCAATGTGATATTCACCCATTGGGAACCGCGTGGCGACACCCAGATGGTGTGCCGTTTTGTCACTTCTTGGGCCACCACTCCTGAAGATCTCGATCGGTTGGAGCAGTTGATTTAAGACACATAGACTGGCTTAAATGCCAAGTGCGACCCTATAAG
>OHBG01000964.1_pt1 | contig 10852 bp, 9 predicted proteins | sample 1577351 | NCBI WGS metagenome assembly OHBG01 (sample SAMEA3879596, study PRJEB24766) | human gut metagenome | biome: human-associated habitat; feature: feces | place: USA | collected 1985/1987 | reverse complement strand
TACCAGTATGTATCCGCAGCAGATACAGTAATTGCAGACGGAGTTCACGTGTTAGATGTAAGAGAATGGGAAAATTATTCCAAAGGAAGAGTTGCAAATTCAGAGTGGTGCCCAATCTTCCCATTGGAGGACGATTCCCTGGTAGATGAGATGACAACTTATGCCAAAGATCATCTGAATGACGGAAAAGATATCTATGTTATCTGCAACAGTGGAAAACGTGGAGCTGAAAAAGCAACAGCTGTATTAAGAGATGCAGGAATTGAACCAACATCCATCTATACAGTAGAAGGTGGAGCAGAAGCACTTGGTAAAGAAAATGGGGCATTGACCACAGACCGTACAGAAGAAAATATCGATTGGAAATATGTATCAGGAAAGGATGCCGTTGACAAGGTAGGAGATAAAGATGTACAATTTTTAGATGTTCGTGATGATGATACCTATAAAGCAGGTCATCTGAAAGGAACACTTCAGTGCAGCCTGAAGGAATTTGATACACCGGAAGCACAGACAGAGATGTACAATCTTGCAAAAGACAAGATGGACAAGGATGAGTCTGTATATATTCTCTGCTACAGTGGTAATAAATGTGCAAAAACAGCAATTTCAGTAATGAAAGATGCAGGATTTGATACAGATAATTTGTTTATCATTGAGAATGGAGCAAAAGACGGTGATGTATCCGCAGCTTTTGTAACAGAGTAAAGATAGGTGTTCGAAAGAATCTGTTATGGTTTACAAATGATGATGGAACAGGCTGGAGAGCAACCGTACCATTTCTTGTACTTTATGAAAATGGATATGATAACATTTCTGTGTATGATGGTGGATGGTATGAGTGGCTAATGCATGATGACTATCCGGTACAGGTTGGTGATCCGGCAAGTGATGAGTGTGTTCACACAACAGTTGGAGAACTTTCTACAGGAAAAGCAGCAAAATAAAACAAAGCAGAGAGTGTAGAGAATTTCTGCGAAAATATAATACAAAGATTAGGGGCGCTGTCACTGGATATCAGTGACAGCGTTTGGTAGTATTAAGGAGAAAAATGAAAAAAATCATTTATACATTTTTAGATTTATTAACCATAGCGTTTTTGATCGGAGGATATGTGTTCCAATATTTTACAAGAAAAAAACTGGGGATGCTTCGGTGGGTGAATTATCAGAATATGCAGATCCAGAAGAACCCTGTTTATGATATACTAAAATATATTACAGTTACTGCTGCTATTGTACTTATCGTATTAATTATTGTGGGATATAGGAAGAAAAAAGAATGAAAAATAAAAAATTGTGGATATTTATCGGAATGATCGTTCTGATTTTGATATTAAATCACATATTTGGCTGGTCTTCTTATCTGGGAAATACAGAGAATCTGAAATTCCTGGAAAATATGGTACAGGAAAATTTAGTGTTGGCGATTGGCATCTATACCATACTTACCATCATAAGCTGTGTGGTACTTGCACTTCCGGGGGTGACATTTGCAATCGTTGCAGGTCTGGTATTTGGACCGGTACTTGGAACCATCTGTTGCTCCGTAGCGACTACACTTGGGGCTATGGTAGCATTTGTTGTAGGAAGATTTTTCTTACAGGACATTATTAAGCCGATGGCGATGAAGAACAAATATTTAAAAAAATGGTTATTTGATGAGTCTGGAAATAATGAAGTATTTATTCTGATGATCACAAGACTGGTTCCATTATTTCCGTATAATCTGCAGAATTTTGCTTATGGTGTGACAGATATTAAGTTTTCAACATATTCCATTTGTTCTTTGATCTTCATGCTTCCGGGAACAGCTATGTATACGGTTGGAATGGCAGGACTTGCAGACAAAGAGAACCGTATTCTTTATATCGGGATAGCAATTGTTCTGGCTGGGATTGTAATAGGGCTTGGTGCGTTCCTTAAGAAGCATTATGTGCAGGAGGAAAAAAATGAAGGATAACAATACAGTAGAAGCGTGTACCCATTGTCACGTCTGCCAGAATCAGTGTGAATTTTTGAAAAAGTACGGAATAGATATCGGAGATACAGAGAAGTTAAAAGAGCTTTCTTATCATTGTTTCCTGTGTGGAAAATGCACAGAGGTATGCCCTGAGAATATTGATGGAAGAGAGTATATTCTAAATCTCCGGAGAGAAAAAGTAGAAAAATCCGGTGGAACTTTGGAAGAAAAAGGATATGGGATGCTGTTAAAAGAAAAAAAAGATTATATATACCGGAATTACAGACATGCACAAGGGGAAAGTATTCTGTTTCCGGGATGTAATTTTCCTTCTTTTTATCCAAAGACGACCAAGAGGCTGGTAAATGAACTGAAAAAATATGGTATAGGAGTGGCATATGACTGCTGTGGAAAGCCGATTGTAGAACTTGGCATGAAAGAGGATGAAAAAAGGATTATAAGTCAGATACAATCAGAATTGCATAAAAGAAAAATCAAAGAAGTAATCATGCTTTGTCCGAACTGCTATGCATATTTAAAATCAAGAATGGAAGAAGTAAAGGTTGTAAGCATTTATGAAAAGCTTGAGGAATTCGGAATCGGAAAGAAGAATCTGCTTCCGGCAAAGGTGTTCCTTCCATGTCCTGACAGGGAAAAGAAAGAACTGTTAGGAGAGATAGAGCAATACATAGAAGGAAAGCTGACTCCAATCGAAGAGGTACAGTGTTGTGGCTTAGGTGGCTGTGCCCCTGTAAAAGAACCAGAACTTGCAAAAAATATGGGAGCAGCGTTAAAAAACAGTGGCGGGCAGAAGATTTACAGCTATTGTGCGTCCTGTGCAGGCAATCTAAATCGGAACGGATGTAAGAATGTCACTCATATTTTGACAGAAATATTAGAAACAGATGAAAAAGCCGATACAGGGAAATCGATGTTGAATAGGATGAAAACAAAATTTATATAAGGGGATAACGACGGAAATGAAATGGGCAGTGATCGTATTTACCAGAGTTCCCATTCCGGGACAGACAAAGACAAGAATGATGCCATATTTTTCGCCGGAAGAATGTGCAAAACTTCATGAAAATTTTCTGAAAGATATTGCACAGGAATGCGAAAAAGTAAATGCTGACATATTCGTATGCTACACACCGGAAAAAGGGAAAGCATATCTGGAAAAATTATTCAGGAAAGCAAAAGAATATATTTCCCAGACAGGGGAAGGTCTGGGAGAAAGGATGTATCAGGCAATCGAATATGTACTGGAAAAAGGGTATGATTCCTGTGTATTAATAGGAACGGATATACCGGAACTGAAATGTTCGGATTTGGAGTATGCGTTCAGGCTTTTGGATGTAAATGATGTAGTCTTTGGTCCCACCGTAGACGAAGGGTATTATCTGGTCGGAATGAAAAGACCGGTATGTGAAGTGTTTGAAAAGAAGACATATGGAACAGGAAATGTACTGAAGCAGACCGTGCAGCCATTACAGGAAATGGGACTGACAATCGGATATGTAAGAAGATTGCAGGATATGGATGACAGAGATGATATTACAGCGTATCGGAGCCGGATGAGGAGGCAGAAGTTACTTCAGAACACACATACTGGACGTTACCTGCTAAAAAAACAGAAGATTTCTATCATTGTGCCGATCTATAATGAAGAGACAACGATAGAGAAACTGCAGGAGCAATTAGAAAACTTACAGGGAAAGTGTGAGATCATTCTAGTCGATGGTGGGAGTGCAGACGCAACATTGTCGATGATCAGACCGGGATTTAAAGTACTGCATTCGGAAAAAGGCAGGGCGAACCAGATGAATCTTGGCGCAAAAGAAAGTACCGGAGATATTCTTTTCTTTCTTCATAGTGACAGTGAACTTCCGAAAAGACCGCTGGAAGAAATCAAAGCAGTGATAAAAGATCATGAAGCAGGATGCTTTGGCATTGCATTTCATTCCAGACAGTTTTTTATGTGGACATGCAGAGTTATTTCAAATCATAGGATAAAAGACAGAAAAGTGATGTTTGGAGATCAGGGGATTTTTATCACAAGAGAACTGTTCTTCAAAGCGGGGATGTTTCCGGCTCTTCCGATTATGGAAGATTACCAGTTTTCGCTTATGTTAAAGGAAATGGGAGTAAAGCTTGGCATTGCTAGGCACAGAATCTATACGTCAGACCGGAGATTCCCTAAAAAGCTGATTCCGCAGTTAAAAGTGATGTGGAAGATGAACCGGCTAAGAAAAATGTACCGGGATGGTGTGCCGATAGAGACGATATCGAAGTTATATAAAGATGTAAGATAAAATGTCAGGAAACAATATAGCCAATAGGGGATCGGGATTATGGAACGTATAAAAGGATTAAATGAATATGTGAAAAATGAAAAGTATAGGAAAGCATTAAATCTTCCGAATGAACAGGAAGAAGAATATACAATGCTTGCACAGGGAGAGTATAATATTAATTACAGCTTCACGCATCCAAAGACAGGGAAAAAACTTCTGTTACGTGTCAATTGTGGGAGTCAGATGCATCTGGAAAATCAGATTGGGTATGAATGTCATGCACTGCAATTGCTGGAAGCATCGGGAAGAACGCCAAAAGTGCTTTATGTAGACGGGAGCAGGAAATTTTTAGATCACGGAGTACTGGTAATGGAATATCTGCCGGGAAAAGCATTAGACTATCATACGGATTTAAAATATGCGGCAGAGTGTCTGGCTGATATACATAGTGTCAGAATACCGGAATCAGAATCGGGTTTGATTCGGCCAGAGAATCCACTGACCGCAATATTGGAAGAGTGCGAAGAGATGGTGAAGATATATATGGATTCACCGCTTGGAAAAGACAGGATGAAAAGGAAGATCCGAGATTTGCTTGATAAGGCATGGAAAAAGGCAAAAGAATTCCATATGGAAGATTCACCGTATCAATGCTGCATTAATACAGAACTGAATTCCACGAATTTCTTGATTGGAGGAGAAGGAAAGCCGAACTATCTCATTGATTGGGAAAAGCCGTTATTTGGAGATCCGGCACAGGATCTGGGACATTTCCTTGCACCGACAACGACGTTTTGGAAAACGGATGTGATATTGAAGGAAGAAGAGATAGAAAATTTTCTGAATGAATATCTGAAATGTGTGGGGGCGCGTTTTGATATAACGGGATTAAAAGAACGAACGAAAGTATTTATGGAGATTACATGCTTAAGAGGAATCACCTGGTGCGCAATGGCGTGGGTGCAGTATCAGCAGCCGGATAAACTGATCATAAATGAATCTACATATCGAAAGCTGGAGGATTATCTGAGTGATGGATTTTTAGAAAAAATAGAAATATTTTTGGAACAATAATGTAAGTGAGAATAAGGAGAAAAGAGATGGAAAAAGAAAAAATTGCGGAACTTTTTATGAAAGGGATTGACTGTTCTCAGGTTGTAGAAGGGGCATTTGCAGAAGAACTGGGGATCACACAGGAAGAAGCATATAAGATGGCCGCAGGATTTGGCGGCGGAATGGGAATCGGTGAAACCTGCGGTGCAGTAGTTGGTGCAATGATCGTACTGGGACTGAAATTTGGACATTGTGATACAGAGCATATGGAACAGAAAGATATCATGAATGCCAAAAGAGCAGAGTTCCTGACAAAATTTCAGGAAAAATATGGTGTCTGTAGCTGTAAAGGATTATTAAAACATGATATTGCAGATCCAGAGGGCATGCAGAAGATACTGGAAGAGGGACTTTTGTTTGATTTCTGCCCGGAAATAGTAAGAGATACCATTGAAATATTGAATGAGGTTGTGTAATGAATGATATCATCAAAGATTTTCATGAGCTGACAGAGATTCCGGTATTCCAGGAGATGGTGCCGGATAAGAAGTATATGGATACAGAAGAGCATCTGGATGTATTGCAGATGAATATCGGACGGAAATGTAATCTACTTTGCAAACACTGCCATGTGAATGCCGGACCTGCAAGAACAGAAGAAATGTCAAAAGAAGTGATGGATGCCTGTCTTACATTTGCAAAGGAACAGAATATTGCAACGATAGATATTACCGGAGGTGCACCAGAGATGAATCCACATCTGGAATATCTGATAGAAGAAAGCAGTAGAATCTGTAACCATGTAATCATCAGAACGAATTTGGTCATATTATTGGAGGAAGAATATGAACAGCTAATGGAAGTGTATGCAAAGAATAAAGTAGAAATTGTGTGTTCTCTTCCGTATTATCGTGCGGCAGAGATGGATAAGGTGCGCGGAGAAGGATCATTTGATAAGGCTATTGAAGTAATCAAACACCTGAATGCGATAGGATATGGAAGAAATCCAGAACTGGTATTGAATATGGTCTATAATCCGGCAGGTGCTTTCTTCCCACCTGATCAGGAAGCAATGGAAAAAGAATATAAGCAGAAATTGTCGCAGGATTTTGGCATTGAATTTAACAGCCTTTTTACATTGTATAATAATCCAATGGGAAGATTCGGTGCATTTCTTCAAAGATCGGGAAATTTAAAGCGTTATATGAAAAAATTATTCGATGCATTCAATGCAGATACAGTGGGGGCATTGATGTGCAGGACGCAGATTTCCGTGGATTATGATGGACAGTTGTATGATTGTGATTTTAATCTTGCGGCAGGAATTCCGGTTGTTGGAAATCAGAAAATTTTTGATGTGACAGGAAAGCCATATCAGGTTCGTAAAATACGGATGGATAAGCATTGTTATGCATGCACGGCGGGAGCCGGTTCCAGCTGAGGCGGCGCAACGAGTTAGGCAGGCTGCCTGACAAATACTTCTGGAAGAAGAGCGTGTATTATGTTACACTAATGCAGTATGAACAATAATTATGCATGGAAATGTAAGAATATACAAAAGGAGAAACGAATATGCCAGTTTTTGATTTTAACGCAACACCGGACGAGAAGAAACCGGCGGAATGCACGTACACCGTGATCCGCTCGAATGAAAACGAAGCAACTATAGAAAAACCGATGATGATTCTGGATAACAAGACCTGCAAATGGGAGCACCATTCCTGCGGTGTATTTACCAATCCGATCAAGAGGACATCATTCGAATTTCAGCAGGAAGACGGAACCGTAAGTGCAGACATCTTAAAGATCGATGCAAGATTTGTAAGTCTGTTAAAATGGCTCGGAGAGAATCATATTAATGTGCGTCTCTCAGGAGAGAATACAGAAGAAGGATATGCAGTATACAAGATCCGCGAGATTGCATTTGGCGGCGGTACAAAGTTATCTGCAGAAGATGGATTCCTGCAATTTATGATCGAGCGTCTTCTGGCAAGTAATGCACCGGCAGAAGAGGAGAATGATGAAGATGAAGACGAAGCAGGAGATGATATGAAGCTTACCAGTCTTCAGAGTATCACAGACTTCATGAACTGTGCGGGAAGAACCCTTCCGGATAATATCCGCCTTTGGGCAAGACGTAATCTTGCCGTGGCACGTTCTCATGAAGTATCACCGGAAGAAAGACGTCATGCACAGAGAGCGCTTTCTATTATGATGAATGTACAGTGGAAGAGCAATTATTTTGAAGCGATCGATCCGGATGAAGCGCGCAGAATTCTTGATGAAGAACTTTACGGAATGGAGCGCGTAAAGCAGAGAATTATCGAGACCATAATTCAGATCAACCGTACACATACATTGCCGGCATATGGACTTCTGTTAGTAGGACCGGCAGGAACAGGTAAATCACAGATTGCCTATGCGGTGGCACGTATCCTGAAGCTTCCATGGACGACTCTGGATATGAGTTCGATCAATGATCCTGAGCAGCTGACAGGAAGTTCTCGTATCTATGCCAATGCAAAGACAGGTATCATTATGGATGCATTTGCCATGGCAGGAGAATCAAATCTGGTATTCATCATTAATGAGCTGGATAAAGCAGCATCCGGAAAAGGAAATGGCAATCCGGCCGATGTACTTCTGACATTACTGGATAATCTTGGATTTACAGATAACTATATCGAGTGTATGATTCCGACCGTAGGAGTATATCCGATTGCGACTGCGAATGACAAGTCTCAGATCAGTGCACCGCTGATGTCACGATTTGCCGTGATCGATATCCCTGATTACACACCGGAAGAGAAGAAAGTGATCTTCTCCAAATTCGCACTTCCGAAGGTATTAAAGAGAATGAGCCTTAAGGAAGACGAGTGTATCATGAGTGAGGAAGGATTGGATGAATTGATCAAGTTATATTCTAATACATCCGGAATCCGTGATCTGGAGCAGGCGGCTGAACACATTGCGGCGAATGCCCTGTATCAGATTGAGGTAGATCATGTGAAATCTGTTATATTTGATGCAGAAATGGTAAGAAATCTGTTAAGATAATGAAAACTACAAGAACAACATTTTTTACAAGAGATAAAAATTTTTATAAGACATTTTTCTGGTTGATGCTGGTTGTGGCACTTCAGAATCTGGTGGCTTACAGTGTGAATATGCTTGATAATATCATGCTTGGAAGTTATAGCCAGAATGCATTGTCCGGTGCGGCAACGGTGAATCAGATATTTTTTATTGTGAATCAGCTGGCATTGTCTATTGGAAATGCACTGGTAGCAATCTGTTCTCAGTACTGGGGAAAGCAGGAGACTGAGGAAATCCGGAAGCTGACGGGAGCAGCACTGGCACTCAGTATTCTGATCGCAGCAGTGGTCGTGACAGCCTGTACGTGCATGCCGGAGCGGCTCCTGGGAATATTTACGACGTCACCTGAGATTATCGTGGAAGGAAAGGCATATCTGGGACTTCTGAAGTGGACATTTTTACTTTTCATGATAAGTAATCTGCTGATTGCTATGCTTAGAAGTGTAGAGGTAGTGAAGATTTCATTTGTCATATCAATAGTGTCATTGATCACAAACGGTTGTATCAATTACACATTGATTTTTGGACATTTTGGATTTCCGGAGATGGGGATCAAGGGAGCAGCAGTGGGAACGTTAACTGCAAGAATGCTGGAACTATTGATCATTGTGGTGTATGTGTGGAAGATAGATACGAAAGTCCGGTTATTTGACGTTAATTTGATCAGAATCATATTTGCGCCGGAGAATAGAAAGATATGGAGGGCATTCTTAAAAGTTGCATTTCCAATCATGTGCTCAGGGATGATCTGGGCAATCTCGGTACCGATGCAGACGGCAATTCTCGGACATTTGTCCGCAGATGCAATTGCTGCAAATTCTGTATCCAGCACATTCTTCCAGTATCTGAAGGTGATCGTAATCGCCATATCATCTGCATCTGCAGTTGTTGTCTGCAACCGAATATGCCCGCCAACACGGTGTTGTATTAAAGGGGGATATTCCGATTGGTATCAGCCGCAACAGCGTGGAAGCCTGGACAGAACCTCATTACTTCAATCTCAACGGACAAGCGGGTGCTCCGCCCGATGATTTCTCGATCAACGGGCAAAACTGGGGATTCCCCACATACAACTGGGATGTCATGGAAAAAGACGGATACCGCTGGTGGATGAAGCGTTTTCAGAAAATGGCGGAATACTTCGATGCTTACCGGATCGATCATATCCTCGGTTTCTTCCGTATTTGGGAAATACCAATGCATGCTGTACACGGATTGTTAGGCCAGTTTGATCCTTCTTTGCCGATGAGCCGGGAAGAAATCGAAAGTTATGGTCTAACGTTCCGCGATGAATATCTGCTACCATTCATCCATGAATCTTTCCTCGGACAGTTGTTCGGACCGCATACCCATTTAGTCAAACAGGACTTTCTTCAATTGGTTGATGACTCCGGACTTTATCGGATGAAACCGGGATTCGAAACACAACGGGAGGTAGAACAATTCTTTATCGGTAGAAATGATGAAGATAGTGTATGGATTCGGGAAGGGCTTTATTCATTAATCAGTAACGTCTTATTTGTTGCGGATAAGAAAGAGGAAGGTAAATACCACCCGCGCATCGGTGTGCAACGAGATTTCGTATTCCGGTCGCTGAACGAAGAAGATAAAAATGCGTTTAACAAACTATACGACCAGTATTATTATCACCGGCACAACGAGTTCTGGTATCAACAGGCTATGAAGAAGTTACCTCAACTGACACAGTCAACCCGCATGTTGGTTTGTGGAGAAGATTTGGGGATGATTCCTGCTTGTGTGTCATCGGTGATGAATGATCTCCGGATTCTTAGTCTGGAAATTCAGCGAATGCCTAAGAATCCGATGTATGAATTCGGGCATTTAAATGAGTATCCGTACCGGTCTGTCTGCACAATCTCCACTCACGATATGTCTACGTTGCGTGGCTGGTGGGAAGAAGATTATCAACAGACCCAACGTTACTATAATGCAACGTTAGGACATTACGGAGTTGCACCGACAACTGCCACCCCGGAGTTGTGCGAGGAAATCGTACGCAACCATCTCAACAGTAATTCCATTCTCTGTATCTTGTCTTTCCAGGATTGGTTATCGATAGACGGGAAATGGAGAAATCCGAATGTGGCGGAAGAGCGAATTAATGTTCCATCCAATCCACGAAACTACTGGAGATACCGGATGCATCTCACTCTGATTAAATACACAGGAAGAGATCCGAATAAATAGAATAAAAGATACAAGTAACTTTCAAAAAGGATATTTTCCGGACACTACCGACGCGGATAACACTAGATTAAGAACGCTAAAAATCTATGTGATCCGCGTCATTCGTTTTTCAAGGATATATTGATAACAGAGGTAAAATAAGGAGTTTCAAAACATAGTCAACCATTTTTTTCGCAATAATATCATTACTATATATCATACTTTTTCGCTTTTCGCATCATTCGTTTATTTTTTCAATG
>OHBG01000961.1_pt1 | contig 10864 bp, 10 predicted proteins | sample 1577351 | NCBI WGS metagenome assembly OHBG01 (sample SAMEA3879596, study PRJEB24766) | human gut metagenome | biome: human-associated habitat; feature: feces | place: USA | collected 1985/1987 | reverse complement strand
CCAAGGCCTCTCCTCGATAGGAGAGGTGGCATTGCGAAGCAATGACGGAGAGGTTTATTTTAGAGGAGAAACTATGTCTCAGAAAAATATGGGCCGTCTGGCGCAGGACATGAAGCGTGAGCTCATCGCCATCATCGGACGGCTGAAAGACCCGCGGCTGGAGGGCGGTCTACTGACCGTCACCCGGCTGGATGTGACGCCCGACCTGGACGTGGCGAAGGTCTATGTGAGCGTGATGGGCCGTGAGGACGGCCCCAAGCCCGCCATCGAGGCCCTGAACCGCGCCGCAGGCCATGTGCGCACCGAAGTGAGCAAGAAAATGCACATCCGCAAGGCACCCCGCTTCATCTTTGTGGAGGACGACGGTGCCGCCTATGCAGCCCACATCAATGAGCTGCTCCGCACGCTGAATGTGAACGGCGATGCTGAGGACTCTCAGCCCGCCGAGACCGAGGAATAAATCCAGCGCTGCGGAAAGGATGGATCCATCAAATGACAGAACAGCTCAATGTGCAGCAGATGGCGGAGCGCCTCTGTGCTGCGGACAACATTCTGGTCCTGTGTCATAAAAACCCGGACGGCGACACCATCGGCTGCGGCAGCGCCCTCTGCCACGCGCTCAAGGCGCTGGGCAAGACGGCGGCTGTCCTCTGTTCCGATGCAGTGCCTTCCCGCTACAGCTTTACCGCACCGGTGCCGTTCCGGGGCGAGTTTGAGCCCAAGACCGTTGTGGCCGTGGATGTTGCCAGCGTGCAGCTCTTTGGTGAAAACAACGGTGTGCCGCAGTATACCCGCCACGTCGATCTCTGCATCGACCACCACACGGGCAACAGCGGCTATGCGGATTTCACCCTGCTGGACGGCAATGCGGCCGCAGCGGCAGAGCTTCTGTATGAGGTCATCAACGAGATGGGCGTGGAGATCACGCCCCTCATCGCCAACTGCCTCTACACCGGCCTCGCTACTGACACCGGCTGCTTCCGGTTCTCTTCCACCACTGCCAACACCCACCTCGTGGCTGCAAAGCTCATTCTGGCCGGTGCGCAGGTGGAGGAGCTGAACACCCTGCTCTTCGACACCAAGCCCCGGGAGCGGATGGAGGCGGAGCGTATCGCCCGCAACCATCTGGAATATCATCTTGAGGGCCGCTGCGCCCTGATGTATCTGACCCGGGACGAGATAGAGCAGAGCGGCGTGGACCCGGCTGACCTGGAAGAGCTGACCAGCCTGCCCATCAGCATCGAGGGGGTCAAAGTGGGCCTGCTGCTCCGTCAGCAGCCCGGCGGCAGCTACCGCATCAGCGTGCGCGCCGCCAAGGGCGTGGACGCCTGCGCCATCGCACGGCGTCTGGGCGGCGGCGGCCACACCCGCGCAGCGGGCTGTGAGCTGCTGGGCAACCTCGACAACGCCAAGAGCGCCATTCTGGCCGAAGTGGAGGCGGAACTTGACCGCCCCGAGACGCAGGAGGAAAGCTGATGCAGGGCATCCTTATCGTAGATAAGCCAATGGAGTGGACCAGCTTTGACGTCATCGCCAAGCTGCGCGGCATCCTCGGTACCCGCAAGCTGGGCCACAGCGGTACGCTGGACCCCATGGCCACCGGCGTTCTGCCGGTGTTCTGCGGCGGGGCCAGCAAGGCCGTGGACCTTCAGCTCGACCACACCAAGACCTACTGCGCCCGGCTGCGGCTGGGGATGCAGACCGACACCGGCGACATCACCGGCACCGTGTTGGAAACAGCCCCGGTGACGGCGGGGGAGAAGGAACTGCTGGCTGTTCTGCCTCGGTTCCTCGGCCCCCAGATGCAGACGCCGCCCATGTACTCGGCGGTCAAGATCAACGGCCAGCCCCTCTATAAGCTGGCCCGCGAGGGCGTCACGGTGGAGCGGAAGGCCCGTCCCATCGAGATACTGGACATCCGGTACGGCGGCAGCCCGGTGGAGAACGAATACGTCCTCACCGTCCGCTGCTCCAAGGGAACGTATATCCGCACTCTGTTGGAGGACATTGCCGCCGCTATGGGCCAGAAAGGCACCATGAGCGCCCTGCGCCGCACGACGGCGGGTGTCTACACCGAGGCCGACGCCTACACGCTGGAAGAGATACAGGCGGCAAAGGACGCAGGCCCCGAGGCACTGCAGGCTTTGATGCTGCCGGTGGAGAGCGTGTTCGAGAGCCTGCCTCTGCTGGTGGTAGAGCCAAGGGTGGAGCAGCACCTGTACAACGGCTGCCTCACCAGTCGTTACCCGGCGGCAGATGGCCGCTACCGTGTCCGCAATGCCGAGGGCCAGTTCCTGGGCCTTGCGAACATCACCGGCGGTGTGCTCAAGGTCGAAAAACTCTTTGTAGAGAGGAATTAAAGAACATTCATGCAGATCTATTCACAGCTTGCGCCGCTTGCGCTGGGCGGTGCCCACGGCTCTGCTGTGGCAATGGGCTTTTTTGACGGCATCCACATCGGCCACCGCGCGGTCATCAATGGCGCAGTGGAGTGGGCCAAGGCCCATGGCGCGGCACCGGCAGTGTTCACTTTCCGCCTGCCCACCGAAAACAAGATGAAGGGCAAGCGCCTGCTCTCCACCGAGGACAAGCACGCCCTCATCGCCAGCCTCGGCGTGGAGCACTATCTCTGCCCTGATTTCGAGGAGATCAAGGCCATGACGCCGGAGCAGTTCGTGCTGGGCATCATCCGGGACTGCAACGCCCGGGCGCTGTTCTGCGGCGAGAACTTCACCTTCGGTGCCAGGGCAGCAGGCACACCGGAGCTGCTGCGTCAGCTCTGCGAGCCGCTGGGCGTGGAGGTAGTCGTCCTGCCGATGGCACAGTTTGAGGAGAAGCCTGTTTCTTCCACCCGCATCCGCACCGCGCTGGAAGGCGGTGACATCCCGGCGGCCAATGCCATGCTGGGGATGCCCTATGCCATCCGCTTCACGGTGCATCACGGGGAGGGCCTTGGCCGGACGCTGGGCGTGCCGACCATCAACCAGCTCTACCCGCAGGGCTTCCAGCTGCCCCGGTACGGCATCTATATCACCCGCACCAGGATAGGGGGCAGGTGGTACCCCTCGGCCACCGGCCTTGGCACCCGGCCCACCGTCAACAGCGACGAGAGCAAGGTGACCTGCGAGACCTTCATCCCGGGCTTTACCGGCGACCTTTACGGCACCGACCCGGTGGTGGAGTTCCACGCCTACCTCAGCCCCAGCAAAAAGTTCGACACGCTGGATGAGCTGCGCGAGTGCATCGACCACGCAGCCCAGCGCGCGCAGGAATACTTCGCGGAGTGAACTTTATGAAAAAAACAAAACAGAAATGGTGCCTGCGCATCCTGGTCTGGCTGGTGGCGCTGCTGGTCCTTCTGGGGGTGGCAGACTCCTGCCGTGTTCAGGAAGACCCCCACCGCACACTGGTGCAGGGCAGTCTGCAGGAACTGAACGACAGCTGGACGCTGGAAACAGACCAGCAGGCCGTGTATGACATTCCGGAAAGCATGGGGGAAAGCCTGATGCTGAGCATCCGCAGCACGAAGCAGAAGTTCAGCCTCGGGCTGCGGGCGGCGGACGGTCAGGAGACGGTGTTCTATACCTATGACCCGGGCAGCGGCCCGGCAGAGATGCGGCTCTTTGCTGCTCTGCCGGAGGGCGCGGCCGGAAAGACGCTGGTACTCCGCTGTGCGGAGCCGTCGGCCCTCAGCGCGATGCTGAGCAGCGAGTCGGTGCTGGCCACCCAGACGAAACTGAGCAGCTATTATTTCAGGAGCAGCCTTTACGCGCTGGTGTTCTTCCTGCTCTGCGTCCTCTGCGCCGTGGAGCTTGGCGTTCTGATGGTGACGATGCGCAGCATCTTCACTCCGGAGGTCTGCCATCAGACCCGGGTGATGATCGGGCTGATGCTGGACGTCGGCATCTGGGCGCTGACCGATTCCGAGCTGCTGGCACTGGTGACGGACAGGGCGAATCTCGTCGTGTTCGTCTCACTGGTCACCTTCAGCCTCACAGTGCCTTTCGTGCTGGAATTCATCCGCTGCACCGTAAAGAATGATGGCTGGCTCATCCGCCTCCCGCAGATGGCTGCGCTGGTACTGCTGGCAGCAGACGCTGCGGGTTGGCTGCTGGCCGGACAGCCCATGTTGTGGCTGCTCATGCCCATTCATATCACCGTCATTGCCAGCATTCTGGCAGCATTCCATACCCTCATGGTCTCCTATAAAAAGAACCACAGCGGCGAGGTGAGGAACATCCTGCTGGCTTTCGGCGCGCTGGCAGCGGGTACTCTGCTTGCGCTGGCGACCTTCTACAGCGGCTACCGGGACCGGACTTACGCCGTGTGCTACTGCGCCGGTCTGCTGGGATTTCTGGTGATGCTGGGCCGCATCGTGCTCCACCGCATCCGGCAGGCCAGCGACGAACAGGCCCAGCTGGAAAACTACAAAAATCTGGCCTACGTCGACTCGCTGACCGGGCTTTTCAACTATACGGCCTTCAAATATATGAAGTCCCGCTGGCCCGAGCGCACGGACTGGACCTACATCGTTATGGACATCAACTGGCTCAAGCAGACCAACGACCAATACGGCCACCGTGCCGGTGACGAACTGCTCTGCTGTGCAGCCCGCTGCATCCGGGAGGCCTTTTACCGGGCCGAGGACTGCTTCCGCATCGGCGGCGATGAGTTCGCGGTCATTGCGGCTGCGACGGATGAGGACGCTGTGAAGGCAGCAGTCGAAACGCTCCGGCGGCTGTGCGCGGAGTGGGATGCGAAGGAAGAGTATCCCGTCTCCATCGCAGTGGGCTATGCCATGCAGGCAGGCCGCACCATGACAGCGGACGAGCTGTTCATGGAGGCTGATGCTGCGATGTACCAGAACAAAGCCGAGATCAAAAAGGCTGTGGGCGGCATCAGCCGCTGAATAAAACAAGAACGCACCTCACCGATGAAAGCGATCGGTGAGGTGCGTTTTTGCTTCGTCAGAAAGAGAAACCGGAAAAATAGAGGTGCTCCACCGTTTCCTTTTCGGCGTCGGAGAGGGACGTGTCTGCGGCCATGGCGGCACGGATACTTTCCTGGGTATCCGGGTAGGAGTTGAAGGTGATGCAGGCTGTTTCGCTGTCGGCATCGAAGTGGAGGGCGTCGCGGTCTTGCGGCGTCCAGACGTCCCAGCCCGGGGAGCCGCTGGTCATGAAGCCGGCAAGCGCCTGTTTCAGCCGGGCCGAAAGGGCCTGCGCACCTGCCGAAGACAAATCAGCACAGGCAGAATAGCTGCTTTCGGACGAGGAGAGCGCCAGCGGCAGGCCGTGGAAGGAGCCGAGGCCCGGGATAGTCGTCTGACTGTCGGCTCCGCCGTAGTCGATGAGGCCAAGCCAGACCGGAGCACTGCCGCCCAGCGCTTCGGCGACGGCTTCGGTGCTGCTCCAGCGGCAGAGGGCTGAGCCGTATTTTACGGCATAGGCCCGGGCCGCGCTGGAAGCGGGCCGCAGGTCGTCCCGGACAAAGCCGCTGAATTCGGTGGCGCTGCTGAGCAGCAGGAGAGGGACAGCACTCCGGGCGTCCCGGGAGAGCACCACATCGTCTGCGTAGAGGATGGCTGGTTTGCCGAGGGCCGCAATGCGGGCCGGTTCGAGGCCGCAGAGCCATTCCCGGACGTCCGCCCCCGGCGTCAGCAGCCATTCGGCGGCGGAAGCCGTGTCAGCGAACCGCCCGTCTTCTACGGCCAGCGGTGCGAAATTTTCAGCCAGCTTCTGGGCGGCGGCGTCCGGGTCGGCGAGGGACAGTCCGCCGGAGATGGCGACGGCTTTCTGGAAGCGTTCGCGGAAGAGCGGACTGCCCGCAAGGGCTGCTGCCATCCGCCCGCCGTCAGAGAAGCCGCAGAGGGTGATGTTGTCGGCGTCGCCGCCGAAGCGGTGGATATTTTCCTTCACCCAGTCCAGCGCCCGGGCGATGTCCAGCAGGGCAAAGTTTCCGGTGGCGTCGGAGCCGGAAGTAAGAGCGGGCAGACAGTTCCACCCGAACAGCCCCAGCCGGTAGTTGAGCGCGACAAAGACGCAGCCCGCGTCCCGCACGAGTTCGCTGCCGGGCAGCTCGAGAGATGAGCCTGTGGCGGCGCTGCCGTGCAGATAGACGAGGACGGGCCGCTTTTTGGCCTCGGCGGAAGAATAAATGTCCAGTGTCAGGCAGTCCTCGGTGCCGAGGGGGAAAGTGGTGTACTGGTAGGCCGCCGGGGCGGGGCTGGTGCAGTCCCGCACAGTGAGCCAGCGGGCGGGCTCCTGCGGCGCTGTCCAGCGGCTTTCGCCCGTGGGCGCGGCACCGTAGGGGATGCCGTACCAGCAGAGCAGACCGTTTTCGCCCTCTCTGCCCTTCACCGGGCCGTACTGGGTCTGGCAGAGAGCAGAGACAGGGGAGAACAGGCCGTTTTCGGTTTCAGAAAAAGCTGCATCAGCCGGGAGGAGCGGGCTGGTGAGGGCCGCTGCGGCGGCTGCGCTTCCTTTGAGGAAGCTGCGGCGGGAAAAGCAATGTGTCATTTGATCTACCTCTTTATTACAATAGACAGATTATAACATGATTTGACAGGAAAACAACATCCTCATTTTTGCGGATCTGTAAAAATTTTTCTTGCTTTTTACGTTGGTTTCTGTTATACTAGCCCTGTTACCGCGATACGGGGCTGGGAGTATGCCCACTCGGGAGTACCGTTTTCCCGCTGCTGTGTCGCTGGCAAATAAAAATTTTATAAAGAGGTACTGTTACTATGAACAAGCAGGAAGTTATGGCCAAAGTCGCTCTGACCGAGAAGGACACTGGCTCTCCCGAAGTCCAGGTCGCTCTGCTGACCGCTCACATCAACGAGCTGAACGAGCACCTGAAGAAGAACCCTAACGATCACCACAGCCGCCGTGGTCTGATGAAGATGGTTGGCCGCCGCCGCAATCTGCTGGCCTACCTCCAGAAGAAGGACATCGAGCGTTACCGTGCTCTGATCGCAACTCTGGGTCTGCGTAAGTAATAGAAAACAGAGGGCAGGTACCGCAAATGGTGCCTGCCCTTTGCTCTTTTATGTTGGATCTTCCCTTGTATCCCAGGCACTGGAACAAATAGGCCGCTGCTGCGTGTTGCAGCAGTAAATCGAACGCCTGTGTGAAGCGGCACGGACGCTGGATTTATTGCTATGATGCGCGGCGGGCAGCCTTTTGGAATATCAAACGGACATAAGGAGGCAAACCAAATGGCAATCGAATTTGGTTCCCGCAAAGAAAACTTTGACAACTTCAAAGTTTACGAGACTACGCTGGCAGGCCGCCCCTTCAAGGTGGAGATGGGCAAGATGTGCGGCTTGTCCAACGCAAGCGCCCTCATCCGCTACGGCGAGACCTGCGTGATGTGCAACGTGGTCATGAGCCCCAAGCCCCGCGAGGGCGTCGATTTCTTCCCCCTGAACGTGGAGTACGAGGAAAAGCTCTACGCCGCAGGCCGCATCCCCGGCAGCTTCATGCGCCGTGAGGGCCGCCCCGGCGAGCGCGCTATCCTGACTAGCCGCGTCGTGGACCGTCCCATGCGCCCGCTGTTCCCGAAGGAGATGCGCAATGACGTCTGCATCACCATGACCGTCATGAGCCTTGACCCCGACTGCAGCCCTGAGATCGCCGGCATGATCGGCGCTTCTCTGGTCACCGCTGTGTCCGAGATCCCCTGGAACGGCCCCATCGGCGGCGTGCAGGTGGGTCTGGTGGACGGCGAGATCGTCCTGAACCCCACTCAGGAGCAGCGCAAGAAGAGCGACCTGGCCCTGACCGTCGCCGCCACCATGGACAAGATCGTCATGATCGAGGCCGGTGCCAATGAGGTCGATGAGGACACCATGCTGAACGCCATCAAGGCCGCTCACGTGGAGATCAAGAAGATCATCACCTTCATCAACAGCATCGTGGCCGAGCGCGGCAAGCCGAAGATCGATTTCCAGGTCGTGGGCCTCGATATGGACGTGTTCCACGCCATCAAGGAAAAGTATCTCGACGACTTCAAGGCCGCTATGGATACCGACGACAAGAATGTGCGTGATGCCGCTCTGCTGCCCATCATGGACAAGATCGCTGAGGAGTACCCCGACCTGACCGAGGCCGACCTCGACCTCGTCAGCTACAAGATGCAGAAGTACGTCGTCCGCCGCTGGCTGCTGGACGAGGGCAAGCGCGTGGATGGCCGCGGCATCAACGAGATCCGCCCGCTGGCCGCAGAAGTCGGCATCCTGCCCCGTGTGCATGGTTCCGGTATGTTCACCCGCGGCCAGACTCAGGTGCTCACCACCTGCACCCTCGGCGGCACCAAGGACAACCAGCTCATGGATGACCTGACCGACGAGCAGACCAAGCGCTACATCCATCACTACAATTTCCCGCCGTACTCCGTCGGCGAGGCCCGCGCACCCCGCAGCCCCGGCCGCCGCGAGATCGGCCACGGCGCACTGGCTGAGCGCGCTCTCGTGCCTGTGCTGCCCTCTCTGGAAGAGTTCCCCTACACCATCCGCTGCGTGTCTGAGGTCCTCTCTTCCAACGGCTCCACCTCTCAGGCTTCCATCTGCGGCTCCACGCTGGCTCTGATGGACGCAGGCGTCCCCATCAAGGCTCCTGTCGCCGGTATCTCCTGCGGCCTCATCACTGAGGGCGACCGCTGGATGACCATGCTGGACATCCAGGGCGTCGAGGACTTCCACGGCGATATGGACTTCAAGGTGGGCGGCACCCGCAAGGGCATCACCGCCATCCAGATGGATATTAAAATCGACGGCCTGACCTACGACATCATCGCCGAGGCCTTCGAGAAGTGCCGCAAGGGCCGTCTGTACATCCTCGATGAGATCATCAAGCCCGTCATCGCAGAGCCCCGCCACGAGCTGAGCCGCTGGGCCCCCAAGATGTTCAGCATGATGATCCCCACCGATAAGATCAAGGATGTCATCGGCAAGGGCGGCAAGGTCATTCAGGACATCTGCGCCACCTGCAACTGCAAGATCGACGTGCAGGAGGACGGTCATGTCTTCGTCTCCGCTGTGGATCAGGAGGACGCAAAGCGCGCCATCTTCACCATCAGGACCATCGTGGAAGACCCCGAGATCGGTGCTATCTACAAGGGCAAGGTCACCCGTCTGATGAACTTCGGTGCCTTCGTCGAGATCGCTCCGGGCAAGGAGGGCCTCGTCCACATCTCCAAGCTGGACACCAAGCGTGTCGAGCGCGTGGAAGATGTTGTTGCTGTGGGTGATGCCATCGTCGTCAAGGTGACGGACATCGACCAGCAGGGCCGCATCAACCTGAGCCGCCGCGACGCCATTCTGGCTCTCGAAGCCAAGAAGGCACAGCAGGAGCAGGGCTGATAGATAGCTTCTGAATATGCCCCCGTGCGTACAGCGCGGGGGCATATTTTGTCTCATGGGCGAAGGAACTTCAATTCCCTACTAAAAAAGTTTGTTTTAGGGGGTTGACAAATCCCGTCGAGGCGAGTACAATAAACACAATATCACTAAAATGGCTGTGAAGAGAAGAGTAAGCTTTCGCATGAGCCTTACCAGAGAGCCCGGCAGGTGGAAAAGGGCAGGAAACAGGGAGCCGAAAATGGTCTCGGAGCTGCGCGGACGAAGAGCAAGAGCACTAGTCCGCGACGGGTGCGCCCGTTAAAGCGTCCGGCTGTAAGCAGAAAAAATTCTGCCGCAGTTTTGAGGCAGTGTCCGCGAGGATACTGTGAACCAAGGTGGTACCACGGAAGTTTCAGGCCTCCGTCCTTGTGCAGCGCATGGCTGGCAGGGACGGAGGCTTTTTTGATGCTTCCGTTCAAGGCGGGCGCGGACTGTGCCGCGCCGCCGCTGTACATTATATCCAATAATAGAGAGGGAAAAAACTATGATTACTCGTCGTGATTTTCTGAAAGTTACCGGTGTCGCAGCCGCTGCTGCTGCCCTGACTGCCTGCGGCGGCTCTTCTTCCACCGCAAGCTCTGCTGCTTCCAGCACTGCCGCTTCTTCTGAGGCTGCTTCCGCTGTGGCAAAGCTGGACAAGGTGAAGGTCGCTGTCCCCAACGACACCACCAATGAGGCCCGCGCTCTGACCCTGCTGGAGAAGAACGGCTTCTTCAAGCTGAAGGCTGACGCCGGCCTGACCGCCACCAAGAATGACATCGAGGAGAACCCCCTGAATGTCACCGTCGATGAGGTCGAGGCTGCTCAGGTCCCCAACGTCCTGCAGGACGAGGACTACGCTGTCATCAACTCCAACTACGCCATCTCCGCTGGTCTGGACCCCATGACCGACGCTCTGGCAATGGAGGACGGCTCTTCTGCTTACGTCAATGTTCTGGTCTGCAAGGAGGGCAACGAGAACGAGCCCAAGATCAAGGCCCTCGTCGCAGCTCTGCAGAGCCAGCAGGTCAAGGACTTCATGGATGAGAACTACAAGGGCGCTGTCGTCTCCGTCGTCGAGACTCCGACCGATGGCTATGACGCTTCCATCGACTACGATGCACTGAACGGCGAGACCGTCAGCTGCGCTGCAACTCCCGCTCCCCACTGCGAGGTCCTGGAGGTCTGCAAGGACATTCTGGCCGCTAAGGGCATCACTCTGGACATCCAGGAGTACGACGACTATGTGATCCCCAACACCATCGTCGAGGACGGCCAGTGCGATACCAACTACTTCCAGCATCAGCCGTATCTGGACAACTTCAATGAGGAGAAGGGTACCCATCTGGTGACCGTCGCCGGCATCCACGTCGAGCCCATGGGCATCTACGGCGGCAAGCAGGACAGCCTGGCACCCATCGAGGGTTAACCTCTCCGTCATTGCTTCGCAATGCCACCTCTCCTATCGAGGAGAGGCCTTGG
>OHBG01000935.1_pt1 | contig 11060 bp, 7 predicted proteins | sample 1577351 | NCBI WGS metagenome assembly OHBG01 (sample SAMEA3879596, study PRJEB24766) | human gut metagenome | biome: human-associated habitat; feature: feces | place: USA | collected 1985/1987 | reverse complement strand
GAGCACTGGCGGTGCAGCCGGAAGTGCTCCTTATGGATGAACCGACATCGGCACTGGATCCTATCTCGACATCTAAGATAGAAGACCTTGCGATGGAATTGAAAAAAGATTATACTATCGTTATGGTAACACATAATATGCAGCAGGCGGTACGTGTGTCTGATAATACGGCATTCTTCCTGTTGGGAGAAGTCATTGAATATAATGAAACAGAAAAATTATTTTCGATTCCGGCAGATAAGAGAACGGAAGATTATATCACAGGGAGGTTTGGCTAGGATATGCGTAATCGGTTTGATCAGCAGCTGGAGTTACTTAATGAGCAGCTTATACGTATGGGTGAATTATGTGAAGTTGCAATCGGAAAAGCAACAACAGCATTAAAAGAAGGAAGTATGGAACAGGCACAGAAGGTGATCGAGGCAGATGAAGAGATCGATCAGGCAGAGACAGATATTGAAAGACTTTGTTTGAAACTGCTTCTCCAACAGCAGCCTGTGGCAAGAGATTTGAGACAGATTTCAGCGGCATTGAAAATGATCACAGATATGGAACGTATCGGCGATCAGGCTTCGGATATTGCAGAGATCATCATTACAGAGGAGAAGTCGGAAGCACAGGACATTCCAAAGATCATCAAAATGTCAGAAGCGGCCGGAAAGATGGTGCGTGACAGCGTCAATGCATATGTGGAAAAAGACCTTGAACTTTCCAAAAAAGTTATAAAAGATGATGATGTTGTGGATGAACTTTTTGAAGAAGTGAAGACAACACTGATCGACTTTATTGCGGAAAACAAAGGAGAGCAGGGGGGAGAGGCGATTGATCTGATCATGGTTGCAAAATATCTGGAACGTATCGCAGACCATGCAACAAATATCGCAGAGTGGGTGGAATTCTCTATCACAGGAATCCACAAGGCTTCTGTAGTATAAAGAAGGAGAAAGAGGAATGATTTTTTGTGTAGAAGATGACAGTAACATACGGGAACTGGTGGTGTATACCCTGGAGAGCACAGGGTTTCAGGCGCGCGGATTCGAAGATGGAAGTTCATTCCTTGAAGCTCTGGCATTAGAGACGCCAGAGCTTGTTTTGCTTGATATTATGCTGCCGGGAGAAGACGGAATGGAGCTTTTGAGAAAGTTAAAAGCATCTAAGAAAACGAGAGAGATTCCGGTCATCATGGTTACAGCCAAGGGAGCAGAATACGATAAGGTAAAAGGATTGGATGCCGGTGCGGATGATTATGTTACAAAACCATTTGGCATGATGGAGTTGATCTCACGTATCAAGGCTGTATTAAGACGCAGTGCAAATGGAAGTATATCCAGTGAGGATACATTTGAGATCGGAGAGATCCGGCTGAATCCGAAGAAGCATGAAGTGACCGTTCACGGAGATGTGGTGAACCTGACACTGAAAGAGTATGAATTACTGAAACGCCTGATGAAGAATTCGAATATTGTTCTTACCAGAGACCAGCTTCTGGAAGATATCTGGGGATATGATTTCGACGGGGAGACGAGAACCGTGGATGTGCATGTCAGAACTTTAAGACAGAAGCTTGGAGATGCAGGCGAACAGATTGAGACGGTCCGCGGAGTCGGATACCGTATGAGCAGGTAATAATATGAAACAAAGTATGAGAAAAAAGATCCAAAGCAGCATGATTCTTGTCATTACCCTGACGATGCTCATAGCTTATGCGATCACCACGCTGGTTGTATACCGCCAGACGATCCATATCATGGAAGGAGAGGTAAGACAGGAAGCGGATTATATTAACGTAGCACTCGACACTTCCGGGGAGTCTTATCTGAAGACGATGGATAACGTGCATGTGGACACAAGAATTACCCTGATTGATCCGGATGGTAAGGTGAAATATGACTCAAAAGAAGATGATGTAACCCTTCAGAATCACAAGAACCGGCCGGAAGTAAAAGCTGCGCTGAAAAACGGAAGTGGTCAGGATATCCGTGAATCGAATACATTGAATAAAGAGATGTTCTATTATGCAGTGAAATTGGAAAATGGAGATATCTTGCGAGTATCAAAGACGGTAGATACTGCATTCCGGACAGCAATGAAGGTATTTCCGGCGATGGGGATGATCGCATTGCTCATGCTGGCATTTGCGGGAATCCTTGTAAAATGGCAGGTAACGAGATTGATCCGACCAATCAACAGACTGGATCTTGAGAATCCATTGGAGAATGACGTGTACGAAGAATTAACACCTCTTTTACAGAGTATCGACAAGCAGAATAAAGAAAAAGATGCGGTTGCCAATATGAGAAAAGAATTCTCGGCAAATGTATCTCACGAGCTGAAGACACCGCTTACGTCAATTTCAGGTTACGCAGAAATCATGAAAAGCGGACTGGTAAAGCCGGAAGATATGAAAGGTTTTGCGGAAAGAATCTATAATGAAGCAAGGCGTCTGATCACTTTGGTAGAAGATATCATCAAGTTATCAAAACTGGATGAGGGCAATGTGCAGCTGGAAAAAGAAGAAGTAGATCTCTATAAGCTGACGAGGGAGATTCTGACCAGACTTTCACCACAGGCAGCGAAGCGGAAAGTGCATGTAGAGGTGACGGGAGAACCGGTAGAGTATGTGGGTATCCGTCAGATCCTGGATGAGATGATTTACAATATCTGTGAAAATGCGATCAAGTATAACAAAGAAGGCGGAAAATTAACCGTCTGGGTAGGGAATACCCTGCAGGGAAAGAAGGTCTGCGTTACGGATACCGGAATCGGAATCCCGGAGAATGAGACGGACCGTATCTTTGAACGTTTTTATCGTGTAGACAAAAGCCATTCTAAAGAAACAGGTGGAACAGGTCTTGGACTGTCTATCGTAAAGCATGGAGCAATGCTTCATGGGGCGAAGATCCATGTGGACAGTAAACTGGGTGAAGGTACGAAGATAGAACTTATATTTTAAAAAATAACAGAAGTTTTTAAGAAATCTTAAGAATTATTTGCGTATGTCTTTAAGAAACGAAGCCTACAATAGCATCAAGAAAAAGATGAGGAGGCTTATTGTTATGGACAAGATCAGTATTATCATCCCGTGCTTCAATGAAGAAGAAGCATTGCCAATTTATTATGCAGAAATGAAAAAAGTCATGGACAGCATGAAAAAACAGACCAGTTTTGAACTGCTATTTGTAGATGACGGGTCATCCGATAGAACATATGAGATTATGAAAGACTTACACAGAAAGGACGGAAGATGTCAGTACCTATCCTTTTCCAGAAACTTTGGAAAAGAAGCTGCGATCTATGCAGGGCTTCAAAACGCAAGCGGTGATTATGCTGCAATCATGGATGTAGATCTGCAGGATCCGCCGTCGCTGCTGCTTGATATGTACAGAATTTTAAAAGAGGAACCATATGACAGCGTGGCAACCAGACGTTCAACAAGAATGGGTGAACCAAAGATCCGTTCATTCTTATCTAAAGAGTTTTACAACGTGATCAATAAGATTTCCAAGACAGAGATTGTAAGCGGTGCCAGAGATTACCGCCTGATGAACCGTAAGATGATAGATGCAGTGCTGGAAATGAGTGAATATAACCGCTTTTCCAAAGGAATCTTCGGGTGGGTAGGATTCCGCACCAAATGGCTGGAATATGAGAATATCGAAAGATCTGCCGGAGAAACAAAATGGAATGTAAAGAAATTATTCATTTACTCGTTGGAGGGAATCACGGGATTTTCTGTAGTTCCGCTGTCGATTGCAGCGTATATGGGAGTTTTGTTCTGCGGATTATCATTCCTGATGATTGTTGCGATCGTAGTCCGTACATTAATCTGGGGAGATCCGGTGGCCGGATGGCCATCGATGGTTTGTATCTTGTTTGGCGTGGGTGGTGTACAGCTTCTGTGTACCGGAATTCTGGGACAGTATCTTGCCAAGACATACCTGGAAGTAAAGAACCGACCTGTATACCTGTTAAAGGATTCCAGTAAAGAAGAGCAGCGGATTATGATGATGCCATTATCACAAAATCTGCGGAGGAAGAGTTATGGACAAGGTTAAGAGATACATTCCTTACCTGCTGCTTACAGGCTTAACACTCTTTTTTTGCCGGATGTTTGTGGGCAGATATGGAATCTTTGGAGCAAAGGTAGACTGGCTCAGTCAGCATAGTGTGCTGCCGGATTATTTCCGGCAGCAGTTTTATGCAACCGGAAAGTTCTTTCCCGAATTTGCGGCGAATCTGGGTGGCGGCCAGAATATTTATCATTTTGCTTATTACGGACTATATAGTCCGTTGATTCTGCCGTCATATCTGCTTCCGTTTGTGAAAATGTCGGATTACATCATGGCGGTCAGCATAACAGGTCTGACTGCTTCGGTACTGCTGTTTTATTACTGGCTGAAAAGCAGAAAGACGGATACAGGAACTGCTTTTATCCTGTCACTGATGTTCCTGCTGGCAGGACCGATGATCGGTCAGTACAGCGGGCAGATCATGTTTGTGGATTATATGCCGTTCTTATGTCTGGCACTCATAGGTGTAGACCGGTATTTTGAGCAAGAAAAAAGTGGTCTTTTTACAGTTAGTGTATTTCTGATGATCATGACCAGTTTTTATTTCAGTATTGGCGGAATGCTGTCATTGGTTCTTTATGGACTGCACCGCTATTTTGAACAAAGAGAAGGAAACAGGGTCGCAGTTCGCAGCTTTTTGCGGGACGGATTGTGTTTCGTGCGTTCGATGATTCTGGCAGTACTCATGAGTGGTTTCTTTCTGGTACCGACGGCACTCGCATTGACGGGTGGGAGAAGTAAAGAGCAGAACACATCGTTTGCTTCCTTTTTTATTCCGCAGATCACAGTAGAACGATTTGCTTATAGTATCTATGGAATCGGACTTACAACACTGGTGATCACAGTTCTGCTCACGGGATTGTTGTATCGGAAAGTATATGAAAAGGTACTCACATATGGATGTGTGATCGTACTTGTGATTCCGGTATTTGCTTACTTATTGAATGGCGGACTATATATCAGGGATAAAGTCTTTATTCCGTTTCTGCCATTGCTTTGTTATCTGATTGGCATTTATCTGGAAAAGTGCAGAAAAAAAGAACTGTCTTTTATTGCAGGAATCGTTCCATATATCATAACAACGATATTCGTTTATATAGCAAGGAATCAGTTTGTTTCGAAAGGCATAGGAAAAAGTATATGGAAAGTCCTGCTTGCAGAAAGTATTCTGTTTCTGATCTGTTACGTGCTGTATTGTGCGCTGAAGAGATACCACAAAGAGACGAAAGAGATTCTGATGCTGGCTCTGCCGTCGGTGATATGTCTGGCAGTCACGATGAACACTTTTTATCAGATGAAGCCGGACAGATATGTCAGCCGCAAACTGTACCGGGATGTTACAGGAGAACAGAACAGACAGGCCGTAAAAGAAGCATTAAAAGATGATGGATATTACCGTACAGAACAGAAGGGAAGTGATGATGAAAATGCAGCAGATTTAAACCGGATCTGGGATGTGGAGCAGAATATTACTTCCATCTATTCATCGGCATACAATCCGGACTATCATACATTCCGTCAGAAGACATTCGGACTGGAAGAACCGTTCCGCAATGGGATGATGCAGTCTGTTTCGAAAAATCCGGTATTTCAACGGATGATGGGAGTGCGGTATATCGTATCAGATTCGGATGTGCCAGGATATACTCTGGTTAAGAAATGCGGCACAACCGGTATATATCAGAATAAAGACGCAGCACCGGTCATGTATGCAACAGATCGTGTGATGACGGAAGAGGAATATAAGAAACTTGCATTTCCATATAATCAGACGGCATTTCTGGAATATGCGGTTGTTGGAGAACATACGGAATCTTCAGATCAGAACATAATGACAGCCTATGAGCCGGTTAGTCTGAAAATGGCTAATAATAGAACTACAGGTGGAGCGGAGCAGAAAACGATACAGCAAGAGGGGCAGAAACAGATTCTTTTTTTAAGATTCCGGGTGGACAACGCACATCCGAATAAGGATGTGGCAGTCTGGATCAACGGAATCCGTAACAAACTAAGCGCGAAAGATCATGTATATTATAATGAAAATAAGACATTTACCTATGCAGTGCCGTTAAAGGATGGAGAGGATAATATTTCTGTGACATTTGGCAAAGGGAAATATCGATTAAGGCATGTACAGGCATATCTCGGCAGTCTGCCGGAACGGTCAGAATTGTTGTATCAGTCAGAAATCCAGGTGGACAAAAAGCAGACAGAAGATAACGTGATCCAGGGGACAATTCATGTAAAGAAAGATGGATGGTTTATTACGTCCATCCCTTATGATAAACATTTTAAGATTTATATTGACGGAAAAGAAACAGAGATACAAAAAGTAAATACGGCATTTCTGGGGTGTAAGATTGAAAGTGGTAACCATGAAGTGAAGATCATCTATCATGCACCGGGAACAACAACAGGAAAAGTATTGTCACTGATTGGAATAGCCGGATTCGTGTTAGTGCTTGTACAGGAAAAAAGAAAACAAAAAATAATACAAGGTAGTATATGTTGATATCTATATACAGCAGCAGATTTGCGGAAAATTGCTGCTGTATATTTGCATTTTATAAAAAAGAAGAGTATGATGTTAAATGTTTTTTATACTTGAATAAGGAAGAAAAATGGAAACAGACAACAGGGTAAGACGAGGACGAGAACATGAAGATCATAGAAACATATGGAAATTATATAGAAAAATGGAGTAATGAGGATCCGGACAGAGCCAGATGGCTTTTAAAGACCGGATGGAAGGCACAGAATCTGAAGTTCCGGTTTGCCCCGGACAAAAGACTGATGCCGGCAGACCGGTATCTGGCAAGACTTATGATGGATACGATGCTTATGCCTTTGGAAAAACCACAGGAAAGTGCAATAGTCAGCGTCTTTACTCCTTGCGAACTGTTGCAGGAGGCAGGAATCCATCCGTATAATGTGGAAGGATTTTCCTGTTATCTTTCTGCATCAAAGGCAGAAAGAGCATTTTTACAGCAGGCAGAAAATACAGGAATTTCTGAGACACTTTGCAGTTATCACAAGACATTTATCGGAGCGGCGCAGAAGAAAGTGCTTCCGAAACCAAAATGCATTGTGTACACGAACCTGACTTGTGATGCAAACCTTTTGACGTTTAAAAAGTTGGCGAAAATGTATGAAGTGCCAATCTTTGCAATTGATGTCCCGATGCAGCAGAATGAGGACAATGTACAGTATGTGTCAGACCAGCTTCGGAAGCTGAAAGAGTTTATAGAAGAATGTACGGGTAAAAAGATTACAGATGAGGCATTAACAGAACGGCTGAGAAGAAGTAAACGGACACTGGAGAAGTTTGCACAGTATGAGAAAGAAAGTGCAGATAAATATGTTCCGGCAGATCTGGTTACGCCTCTTTATGTGGGAATGACCAACAATCTTTTGCTTGGCACAAAAGAAGAAGAGGATTATGTGGACCGCCTTTTGAAAGATGTAAAGAATGCTCCTGCAAAAAAAGGAAAGAAAATCTACTGGATGCATACGATCCCATTCTGGTCTGATGCGGTGAAGAACGAGCTATGCTTTCAGGAAAAAGCACAGATTGTCGGCTGTGAACTGAGTCACGTCTGTGAGCCGGATTTTGATCCGGAGAAGCCTTATGAGGCAATGGCGAGACGTATGGTATATCATGCATTAAATGGAAGCGCGACCAGAAGAATCGAAGCAGGAATCCGTCATGCAAAGGAGACCGGAGCAGACGGTGTGGTATGGTTCGGTCATTGGGGATGTAAGCATACCCTGGGATCAGCACAGCTTGCCAAGCGTAAATTCGAAGAACAGGGAATCCCGCTTCTGATCCTGGACGGCGATGGATGCGATAGAAGTCATGGCGGAGAAGGGCAGACATCTACCAGACTCGGGGCATTCTTAGAGATGCTGAATACAGAAACGGATGAAAATACGGACAGACAGGAGGAATCGCACGATGAATAAAACATATTATGTCTGTAAATATACCCCAATCGAACTCTTAGAAGCGTTCGGCGGGGAATGCCAGAACCTGAATGAGATGCCGCAGGGCTTTGACCATGCGGATCAGATAGCGCATCCGAATATCTGTGGATTCGGCAAGGCCCTGCTGGAAGCTGTTATGAGTGGAAAAGTAAAGGAACTGGTGTTGGTCAACTGCTGTGACACGATTCGGAGTGTGTATGATATTCTGGAAGACAGCGGGAAACTGGATTTCTTATATATGATTGATGTACTTCACTGTGATGCAGAATGCAGCAGGGAACGTACAGCAGTGCAGTTAAAAGGTCTTGCGAAAGCATATGGAGAATATAAAGGTACCAGATTTGATGAAGAGAAGTTCCGGCAGGCATTCAAGAAGACGGAACGCATCGTAAAGCCGCATATCAGTGTGCTGGGTGCACGTATGGGAAATGAACTTTTTGATATGGTACAGAAAAGTATGCCATATCCGGTGGAAAATGATACCTGTGTCAACAACCGTTCGGTGGGCGAGACAGAGCCGCCAAAGGAATTGGAATTTGATGAACTGATGGTATGGTATGCGAAAGAACTTCTCGGACAGATTCCATGTATGCGAATGATGGATCACAGCGGAAGAAAGAGATTATATAACGATCCCGGATTAAAAGGAATCATTTATCATACTGTGAAATTCTGCGATTTTTACAGTTTTGAATATGCACAGATCAAGCAGAATGTGACCGTGCCGCTTCTGAAGATCGAATCGGATTATACGGTGCAGAGCAGCGGGCAGCTTCTGACAAGATTAGAAGCATTTGCAGAGAGCATGAATATGGAACAACTGGAAGGGAAGGAACTGAAGATGGGAAAAGGATATTTTGCCGGAATAGACAGCGGATCAACAAGTACAGATGTAGTAATTCTTGATAAAGACCAAAATATCGTGACAGGGATCATCCTGCCGACAGGTGCGGGAGCAGCAATCGGAGCAGAGCGTGCACTGGAAGAAGCACTGAAGGATGCGGGACTTCAGAGAGAAGACATCGATGCAATGGTTACAACCGGATACGGAAGAACGGCCATTTCTGATGGAGATAAAAGTATTACAGAGATTACCTGTCATGCAAGAGGGGCACATTTCCTGAACCCGGAAGTCCGTACTGTTATTGATATCGGAGGTCAGGACAGCAAGGTCATCCGCCTGGATGAGAACGGGGCTGTAGCCAATTTCGTTATGAATGATAAATGTGCTGCAGGAACGGGAAGATTCCTGGAAATGATGGCAAGAACGATGGAAATGAGCCTGGATGATATGGGAAAGGCAGGTCTGTCATATAAGGAAGACATTACGATCTCCAGTATGTGTACCGTATTTGCAGAATCCGAAGTGGTATCACTGATTGCACAGAATAAGGCAACCGATGATATCGTACATGGACTGAATAAGGCTGTTGCGTCCAAGACAGCAGCACTGGCAAAACGTGTCGGCGGCGAGGAACGTTATATGATGACCGGAGGTGTGTCCAAGAACCAGGGATTGGTGAAGACACTGGAAGAGAAGCTTGGTACAACATTGGTGATCAGCGATAAGGCACAGCTTTGTGGAGCACTGGGAGCTGCATTATTTGCTAAGGATATGGTTACAGAGTAAGCGTTCTTAGCAAGATCTTAACAGTAGAAAAATAGATAGGATTGGAATTCTGTGATAATATAAAGAATATATTGAATAGTCAGAAAATTGTAGAATAATTAACACAGAAAGGCATGAATATTTATTGAATTTATATCGGACAAAATTATCAGAGAAATTAAAAGAGTCATTGGAAGCGGTGGTACCGATCATCGCGATCGTATTGATATTAAGCTTTACGATCGCACCGGTGCCGCCGGGCATTCTGATGGCTTTTATTATTGGAGCGATCCTTCTGGTGGTGGGAATGATGTTCTTCACACTGGGGGCGGAGATGTCGATGACGCCTATGGGAGAACGGATCGGAACTCGGATTGCACAGTCGAAGCGACTTCCCGTGATTATTGGATTGTGTTTCATACTTGGCTTCATCATTACGATATCGGAACCGGATCTGCAGGTGTTGGCAGGGCAGGTACCGTCGGTGTCGAATATGACGCTGATCCTGGCAGTTGCCGTAGGAGTCGGAATCTTTCTGGTGGCTGCTGTACTGCGTATGTTATTTTCCAAACCGCTGTCATATATGCTGTTGATCTTTTATCCGGTGGTGTTTATCCTGACATTTTTTGTATCGAAGGACTTTCTGGCGATTGCATTTGATTCGGGCGGCGTGACGACCGGACCGATGACGGTGCCGTTTATCATGGCTCTTGGAATCGGATTCTCAGCAGTGCGTAGTGATAAGTATGCGGAGACAGACAGTTTCGGTCTGGTATCGTTGTGCTCAATCGGCCCGGTGTTGGCGGTACTGCTTCTTGGCATCATCTATCATCCACAGGGTGGCAGTTATTCTGAAACTGTGATTCCGGATGCAGAGACATCGGTGGCATTGTGGAAATTATTTGAATCAGGGATTCCACATTATATGAAAGATATCGGTGGATCATTGTTACCAATCGTTCTGTTTTTTGCATTCTTTCAGGTTGTATCTTTGAAACTGAAAAAGAAGACACTGATCAAGATTTTGGTCGGTATTCTATATACATACATTGGTCTGGTATTATTCCTGACAGGGGTAAATGTAGGATTTATGCCGGTAGGTAATTATCTGGGACAGGTGATCGCAGGGCTTCCTTACCGCTGGGTGATCATCCCGATCGGTATGCTGATCGGTTACTTTATCGTAAAGGCAGAGCCGGCGGTATATGTGCTGATGGAACAGGTAGAAGAGCTGACATCCGGGGCGATACCGGGAAAAGCAATGGGACTTAGTCTGTCGCTTGGCGTTGCATTTTCCCTTGGACTTGCGATGATACGTGTAGTGACAGGTATCTCGATTTTGTGGTTCCTGGTTCCGGGATATGCACTGGCGTTGGTTCTGACGATATCTGTGCCAA
>OHBG01000931.1_pt1 | contig 11092 bp, 8 predicted proteins | sample 1577351 | NCBI WGS metagenome assembly OHBG01 (sample SAMEA3879596, study PRJEB24766) | human gut metagenome | biome: human-associated habitat; feature: feces | place: USA | collected 1985/1987 | reverse complement strand
ACAAGCCGATAAATTGCAATCTGTGCAGGGAACTCTGCATACTTCCTGCCATGCGTTGAAGAACCTGACGGGAGAGATCGATCTACCGGTTACGGAAGAGACGGGGCTGTTTCTTGAATCTGTTCGGAATAGGCTGAAAGAGCAGGAAGACCACCTTGCCATTCTTCAGAAAGAGAACGAAGAGCGTGTGAACCGTCTGAACGCTTTTGGGGTTGAAGCGGTGACTGACGAGCAAGCCCGATGGATGCAGGAACAAACCCGTTTGCAGAATGCCCGCCAGCAAATGTTGGAATGGGGAAAGGCGAGGACAGAAGCCCAACGTCTGAAAGTACAGCAGGAAGAGGTGGTGCACAAACAAGAACAGATGCGGAAAGAAATGGCCGCTCTGACCACCCGGTTGGCGGAGAAGGAGACTGAACTGAAAGTGCTGCAACGCCTTTTTGAGAATGCCCGTATCGCGATGGGAAAGGACGTTCGGACATTGCGGCAGAATTTGCGTGAGAATGAACCGTGTCCGGTATGTGGGAGCACTGATCATCCTTATAGAAACGAGGAGCAGGTAGTCCATACCCTGTATCATAACATCGAATTGGAGTATCAAACCGCATCTGGTGAGTATCAGCAACTAAATAACCGGAATATCGCCTTGAAACAGGATTTGCTCCATCAGACGGAACTGTCCGGACAGATAACCGTACAGTTGCAGGCGTTGCTCCAGGAGGTTGAGCAGAAACGTCCTTCATCGGAAGAGGAGCAAAATCCGGACTATTTTGAGAAACAACTGCATACCGTACAAGGGAAGCTAAATCTGCTCGCAGAGAAAATGCGCCAATACCAGCAACTCCATAAGGAATGGCAACAGCACGAGGAGCGGATCAGGACACTTCGCTCGGCTTGTGAGGCTTTGCGTGAAGGTGTAGCCCGCTGCCATCTGTTGATGCAGCAGGTTCTGGCTGCTAAAGAGCAATTTACGTTACTGAAAACGGCGGAGATGACTGCTCGGGAACAGTTCCGGGTGGTCAGTGAGCGGTTGATAACTCTCCGTCAGGAACGGGCTCCTCTGTTGAAAGGCAAATCTGTCGAGGATGCGGAAGCCGCTATTCGGAAAAAAGAGAAACAATTAAACGACTCCCTGGAACAGGTGCGCAAGGAGGGAGAAGAAGTCCAGTCGCGTATTTCCGGCATACAGGGAGAGATCAGGCAACTGAACAGTTCCATCGACGAACTGATGCTTCGGAAAGAACAGATAGCCGATCCGGAACATCTGCCGGAGACGATCGCCCGCCAGCAAGCAACCAATCAGGAGACGGAACGTCGTCTGTCCACCGTAGAGGCACGTCTTTTGCAACAGGAGCAAAACCAGAAGAAGCTGAGGCAGCTGGAACAGGAACTGACCGAAAAACAGGAGACGGCCAACCGATGGGGAAAACTCAATAAACTGATTGGCAGTGCGGACGGGACAAAATTTAAGGTGATTGCGCAAAGCTATACGTTGAATCTGTTACTGATGCATGCCAACAAACATCTGTCTTATCTTTCGAAACGTTACCGTTTGCAGCAGGTGCCGGGAACACTCGCCCTGCAAGTGATCGACTGCGATATGTGTGACGAGGTGCGTACCGTCTACTCTCTTTCCGGCGGAGAATCTTTTCTTATCTCCCTGGCGCTGGCCCTCGGGCTGTCGTCTCTTTCGAGCAATAACCTGAGAGTGGAGTCACTTTTCATCGACGAAGGATTCGGTTCGCTCGATGCCGATAGTTTACGCACTGTGATGGAAGCTCTCGAGCAGTTGCAGATGCAAGGACGGAAGATCGGAGTTATCTCGCACGTGCAGGAGATGAGTGAGCGCATTGCCGTACAGGTACAACTCCATCGTGCGGCGAATGGGAAGAGTGCTATCACTTTGACAAATTGATAATCGGAAATCGTTTGGCTGCGTTTTTTCAAGGCGGACGGCAGGCTGAACGGAAAAACGCCTTATTTTAGCTTCTCTGATTACCGGATGGAAAGAAAATTTTCGTGTTTGCCGGTAGAATGTAAGTGAGGCTCCGCAATCTCTTCCGTAACGTACGTAAGAAAGGAAGAATCGTGTCTTTTTATTGTTCGGGTAAACTCTTGTAAGGACTCACAACTGGAGAAAAAACAGGTCCGATAAGCTAAGAAAATGCTAACAACAGATGTAATGAACAAGAACAATAGGAGATATTTGAAAAAGAAGTAAGCATTTTCCGAAAATGCTTACTTCTTTCGGACCGAATGCTTACTTCTTTTCCGGGAAATGCTTACTGCTTTTGCCGAAAATCCCGGCTCTTCACCTCTTCAACCCCGGCTCTTCACCTCCGTAAGACCGGTTTCCCGGCTTTTCTTCCTCTGGTTTGCCGTTTTTTAAAAGAGAGTCTGTTTGCAAAACAGCTTATTTCCTTTCTTAATGTATTCCTATCTGTCGTGATTCCTTTCTTTATGATATTCCCCCTGTTCCCGGATATCGAACCCGGTTCTCCTCCATATCCTCCTTTGTGGCGGATACTTTACTTGAACTGCTCTTCGTTCAGCGAGTAGTATTTTCCTTTCAGTGCGAGTAGCTCCTGATGGCTGCCTTGCTCGATAATCTCCCCGTGTTCCAGCACCAGAATCGTATCAGCATTGCGGATGGTAGACAGGCGGTGAGCAATAATCAGGCTGGTGCGTCCTTGCATCAATTGGTCCAGTCCTTTTTGAATCAGTATTTCACTGCGTGTATCGATGTTGCTTGTCGCCTCGTCCAGCAGCAGGATGGCCGGATCGGCCACTGCCGCACGGGCGATGTTCAGTAGCTGCCGTTGTCCCTGACTCAGGTTTGCCCCGTCATTTTCGAGTAGCGTGTCGTAGCCCTGTGGCAAACGTTTGATGAATGAATGGGCCGCTGTCAGCCGTGCAGCCGCCACTACCTCTTCATCGGTCGCGTTGAGGCGGCCGAAACGGATGTTCTCCCGTACCGTACCCGTGAAAAGATGTGTATCCTGCAGTACGATGGCCATCGATCGGCGAAGGCTGTCACGCCTGATACGGTCGATGGGATGATTGTCGATGGTAATCTCTCCGGACTGAATGTCAAAGAAGCGCGGCAGCAGGTTCAGTATGGTTGTCTTTCCTGCTCCGGTAGCGCCCACCAAAGCTATCTTCTTTCCGGCAGCCGCATGCAGGGATACTCCTTTCAGGATGGTTTTTTCCGGACGGTAGCCGAAATATACATTCTTCAAGGCTACATCTCCTTTTGTTTTTTTGAGTGTGATGGCATCCGGCGCATCCTTCTGCTCCGGTGCTTCGTCTATGATCTCGAAGATGCGTTCGGCTCCGGCAATGGCTGCCTGTATGCTGTTGTAGAGGCTCGCCAGTTCATTGATGGGGCGTCCGAATTGCCGGGAATATTGCAGGAAAGCTGCCAGTCCGCCCACGTCGAACCCGCGGAAGATGGCCAGTAAGGCTCCCACGATGGTGATGATCACATAGTTCAGCGTATTCAGGTTTTGCATGACCGGCATCATCAGCCCCGAGTAGAATTGTGCTTTCAGCGATTTCTCCTTCAGGCTTTGGTTCAGTATCCCGAAGTCCGTTTCCACTTTTTGTTCGTGTCCGAAGACCTTCACCACTTTCTGTCCGCTGATCATTTCTTCCACATAGCCGTTCATCATCCCCAATGACTCCTGTTGTGCTTTGAAGTATTTCCGACTTCGTTTCACGATTCCTTTGGCGCTGAGGAACATCAGGGGGACGGTAATCAGTGTTACCGCTGTCAGTATCGGACTGATGAAGAGCATCAGACAGAAAATGCCCGCAACTGTCAGTGCGCTCGACAACATGTCGGACAGGCTGTCGGTCAGTGCGTCACTGATACGGTCTATATCATTGGTGTACCGGCTCATGACATCTCCGTGCTGATGGGTATCGAAGTATTTGACAGGCAAGCGTTCCATCTTTCCGAACAGTTCTTCGCGCATCCGGGTTACGGTGCGTTGCCCGATCTTATTCAGCAGAATATATTCGATGTAAGTAGCCGCTACCCCTGTCAGGTAAATGCCTGCCAGTACCAGCAGGATGCGTACCAATCCGTGGAAGTCTCCCGGCAGGATGTAGTTATTGATAATCGGTCGGAGCATGTACGATCCGGTGAGATTGGCTGCGATGCTCACAACGATCAGTACACCGATTACGATCAGCAACCGTCGGTCGCAGGCCACGTACGATACCAGGCGGAGGAAAGTTTTCTTTCCCGCCTTAGGCTTTCCGCTGTATTTCAGATGATCTCCGTGTGCCATGGTCAGATAACGATTTGTTGTGAGTGATAGATTTCCCGGTACATCTCCGAGCGTTCCAGCAATTCTTCCGGTGTTCCGATGGATTCTACCTCTCCGTCGTCCAGCAGAATGACCCGGTTGGCCGATTGCATGGTATATATGCGTTGCGTGATGATAAGCACCGTGGTATCGTGCAGCCATGCATTCAGGTTGTTCCGGATGCGGAGTTCTGTTTCAGAGTCTACGGCACTGGTGCTATCATCCAGTATCAATATCTTGGGTTTACGCAGCAAAGCCCTGGCGATGCAGATGCGTTGCTTCTGTCCGCCGGAAAGGTTTACTCCGCCCCGTCCTAACTGGGTGTCATATCCGGCAGGCAGCGAGCAGATAAACTCATGGGCTTCGGCGGCACGTGCGGCCTCTTCAAGTTCTTCCTGTGTGGCATCAGGTTTTCCCCACCGCAGGTTTTCCGCAATGGTTCCCGTAAAGAGCTCGTTTTTCTGCAACACCATGCCGATGCGGGCATGAAGTTCGTGCAGGTTGTAGTCTTGTACGGGGATGCCGTCAATCCGTATTTCACCGGAACTGACATCATACAGGCGGGGGATCAGTTGTACGAGCGAACTTTTAGCCGATCCGGTAGCACCTGCCACAGCCACCGTCTCGCCCGGACGGACGTGGAAACTTATGTTCCGCAGCACATCCGTCTCGCCTCCGCCATAACGGAAGCTGACCTTCTCAAAGCGAATCTCTCCCTTTTCGATCTGCCGGGTGCTCCGCATTCCTTCGGGCGTATCGGTAAGTGAAGGCTGTGTATCCAATACCTCCAGGATACGTTTCGATGAGGCTGAGGCACGGGCATAAGTCATGATAATCATGGACAGCATCATCAACGACATCAGCACTTGTGCCAGATAGTTGACAAATGATATTAGTTCGCCCACTTTCAACTCTCCTGCCATCACCTTCTGCCCACCCATCCAAAGGATAGCGATGATCGACAGGTTCATCACCAGTTGCATCACCGGAAAGATGGCGACAATGATGTTGGAAGCGTGAATCACCGTGTCGCGCAGGCTTTCGCTCTTGTCCTTGAACTTGCGTGCTTCGAAGTCCTCCCGCACAAATGATTTCACCACCCGGATGTTGATCAGGTTTTCGCGTACCACCTCGTTCAGTTGGTCTACTTTCTGTTGCACTTTCAAGAAGAAGGGGAACCCTTTCCGCAGGATGAAGAATACACTGAAACCCAACACCGGGATGGCAGCCAGCAGGACGCCTGCCAGTTCCAGGTTGATACGTACCACGAAGAACACTGCCATGACGAGCATCAGCGGAGAGCGCAGCATCAGACGCATCGATACCTGGATAACTTGCTGAATGCGGCTGATGTCACTTGTCAGCCGGGTGATCAGTGAAGCCGTACTGAACCGGTCTATATCGAAAAAAGAGAGTTGTTGTATCTTACCGAACAGCTTGGTGCGCAGATCGGTTCCGAAACCGATGGAGGCTTGCGAAGAGACATATACATTGGCAATACTGAATATCAGTCCGACAATGGAGATAAGTACCATCTTTCCGCCTACGGCAGTAATGACGGAGAGATCCCGCTGCATCACTCCGTTGTCTATAATATCCGCCATGTACATCGGCTGAATGGTTTCGCACATTACAGACACGAGTACCAGTAGCGGACATGCCAGCAGACTTGCTTTGTAGCCTTTCAGTATTTGCCAGTATTTTTTCATTTATCCAGTGTAATCACGGTAATCTCCGGCCATGCCCCGAAACGGAAAGGCAGTCCGACGAATCCCATCCCTACGTTTACGTATAGTCCCCGGTTGCCTTCTTTGTACATGCCTCCCCATTCCGGATAGATCCAGGAAGCAGGTGAATGATGTCCGATGGCCAGCTGCATGGCATGCGTGTGTCCCGCCAGCATCAGGTCGATGTCCGATTCGGGCAACACTTCACGTCTCCAGTGTGTAGGATTATGACTTAATAACAGCTTGAACAGGCCGTTTGTTCCTGACTGTGCCTTGGGCAAGTCACCGTGCTGTGAGAAAGGAGGTTCTCCTTCGTTTTCTACCCCGATCAGGGCAATGCTGTCGTTTCCGCGGTGCAGTAGAGTGTGCTCGTTGTTCAGTAACACCCAGCCCATGTCGGCTTGCCGTTTCTTCAGGTCGTTCAGGTTGTTTACCTGGTCGCGTTTACTTTTCCATCGATAGTAGGGGCCGTAGTCATGGTTTCCCAGGATGGAGTATACGCCGTCCCGGGCATGTAGTTGCGAGAGTATCTCTTCAAATCCGTCCAATTCTATGGCCCGGTTGTTTATCAGGTCACCGGTGAATACGATCAAGTCCGGCTTTTGCGCGTTAACCAGGTCCACCATCTGTTGCAGGCTCTTGGCATTTCCTTGCCAGCTCCCGATGTGTATGTCCGACAACTGGACAATGCGGTATCCGTTGAAAGCTTCGGGCAGGCGGGAAGAACGGAAGGTGACCTCCTTTACTTCAAAACGGTCTTTGCCCACCATCGAACCATAAAGTATCAGGACTGCGTTGAGCACGGCCAGTACCAGTCCGGTTGCTATAAAAGGAGTCCGGGACCAGTGCAACCATCGGTTAAACGGGCGTCCGATGATGGAACAGATCGTGAAAATCAGTTTCGGTGAAGCAAACAGGAAAAAGACGACGGCAAAACGCCCTATCCATAACGTATGTTGCTCGGCGTATTCATAGTTGGCAAAGAAAGCTAACGATACGACTCCCGCCATCAGGAAAAGAGTGGGGAAGAAGTAAAGGATTCGCCAAAAAAGACTTAGAGTCATTTGTTTGATAAATGTCCGGTAAATGTAAATGTCCGGCAATACAAGGATTACGATCAGAAAACCTAAAACTCGTTGCAGCATATTTTCTTAGCTATGGGTTGAATAAATTAAAAGAGGCGTAGGGTATGTCTCGGGGGGACTTGCGAACGCCTCTTCAAAGTTAGAGAGAATTTGTAAAGTACGGTTTAAGTTAAGCTGTATGATTTAATTCTTTTAACTCGTTTAGGTTCTTCTTTATTTCTTTTATATGTCTGAGGTTCCGGCGATACACCGACAGGCAGATTCCAAGTCCGACGGCCCACACGATCAGACTGCTGATGATTCCTGCAGCACCGTATTGCCAGACCTGTTTGTAGAAAGAGAAAAAGGTAGCCATCACAAGCAGGTAGAGTATGCCTATGATCCATTCGCGAACCATCCATCTGTGATATCGGTTACTGTGACCAGAGGCATTTCATCTATCCGGGTCCGTCCCAGGTAATGGGCGGAATACAAATCCCAGCAAAGGGCCGGGATGCACAGGAAGAGGGCGATCCAATAATAAAAGTCCGTAAGTGCATCATCACATATCCAGAAGATCACTGCCAATGCCAGTATGCCGATTGCGGCAAAACGCAGCTTTCTGTTGAACCGTTCTATGCTGTTAATGTTGTTCCGGGTGCGTCCCAACAATTGTTTCATTTCTTCTTCCTTGATGAACTCCTTGCCTTTGAGGTGTTCATCCAGTGCGTTCCACGATTTCTTCAGATCATCCAGTTCCATATCTTATTCCTCCTTTTTCATCTTTTTTAGTTTGTCTTTAATCCGGCTCAGCTTGGTTGCTACATTGGTCACTGTCAGTCCGGTAATTTCCGAGATTTCCTCGTAACTTTTCTCTTCCAGATAAAGCAATATGATCGACTTATCCAGTTGTCCCAGTTGATTGATCATCCGGTACAGTTGCCGGAGCATTTCCGTCAGTTCGTCTTTTTCTTCCGTCAGCCAGTCGGCTTCGCGGGTGAGTGCCACGATTTCCGGAATGTTTTTCTCTTTGCGGATAAAGCTGATGCAAGTGTTCAGTGCGATCCGGTAAATCCAGGTCGAGACTTTGCACTCTTTCCGGAATCTGGGATAAGCCTTCCACAGATTGAGAATCACTTCCTGATAAAGATCGCCGAGTGTGGCGTGCTGGGTGGTATAAAGATAGCACACCTTGTAAATCACCCGCTCGTACTCCCTGACTACGGAGAGGAACTCTTGTTCTACGGGTTCGTTGGCTTGCGGCGGACTGGTGGGGTTCATTGTCTTCTTTTCGGGATTACTTTTGTATGGTTAGTCGCAAAGGAAAGGAAATAATCACAAAATAAAAGCGGAAATTAGTGGGAATTTGGACTATTTCCGGATATTTATTATATTTGGAAACGATAAGAATCTGTGGGTGACGGAGTTTGTCAAGTATGAAACGTTTTAAATAAATCCGTATTTTTATGACTGGATGTACAAGTATGGCTTCAAATAGCGAGGACCTGAAGGCCTTTATTTTATCTTTGGAAGAACAAGCTCTGAAGTTATGGAATCGTGGAAACCCGGATGGGTTTACAGAACTGTCATCCGATGTCGCTGTTCTGGCATATGATTATGAAGCCTATAGAGATGACCGGACATTCAGGATGCATTGTACGGAAGTATATAAACTGGATTCGTCTGAACAGTGGAAAATCATACATACCCATTGGTCTTTTTGTCCTGCCTGATAATGGCGGACAGAATGGGAATGGCCGGATCTTTTCCCTACAGGAGGATGCCGGGATATTGCGTTCCATAATATCCCATCCATACCTGAATCATGCTTTCTTCACAACAGTTTGTCTCTGTATCTTTGTAATACTTCTTTTGGATATATAGTTTTGTCACGTCTTCTTGTATGTCACTGGAAGAGAGGACAGAGGTACTTCGGATTTGTTTGGAATCAAACTGTTTTCTTTTGTTATATTTATAATAAATATTGTAACTTTGCAGGCAATTAACACTATAAATAGACAAAGATGAACAAGAGAAGATTACTGGGCTTGCTCTGCCTGATGGCATTGCTGGCCACCTCCTGTGACAATAAGGGGGATTATTGGGGAGCCATGGAAGCCTCTGAAACCACAATGACATTGGAGCGCATTTGTGACGTGTCTACGCTTTCGCAAGATTCGATAGAATTGCTATCCCGTATCATGGGGATAGATACTGATGAACTGTATCGGGCAGACGCTGTCATGATAGGAAAAGTATCAGGGGGAGAAACCAGTCGGTATTACTATCCCAGGTTTGTGATTGCCAAAGACAAAACAATGAAGGAAGTGATTGCGGAAGCTTATATCCGTCACAGTGCAGGGAATACCTTTTATGCTTTCCTGGATCAAAACATGCTGGCTGTGGGTGAAACTTACTATTGTGCCATGAACGACTATCACTATGGCTATACCGGACGTCCGGGATTGCTGGATCACGTGTTGGGAGAAAATGCGAGTAAAGAACAATATAGTGCAGTGAAAACGTTTCGCCTTTCAGGTTTGCCAAGGTTGATAGTATACGATACACAGCTGTCAGGATTTAGTTGCTACTTGTCTGTAGAGGTTCGTTCTAATACTAAGACTGAAATTATAGAGCAGGGTGCTTGTTACAGTTCTGCCAACACACAGCCTACCATTGCCGACCAGAAGACACTGGCACGGGAAACTCGGGATTATAACTATTCGAATTTTGTAGTAGAGGTAACGGATTTTCTTCCGAATACCCATTACTATGTACGTCCCTATGTGACTACTAAAGAGGGAACCGGCTATGGCCCGGTGGTTGAATTTACAACCGAGCGGGGTTCAGAACCGGAGGTTAACAATTTTACGTTGTATCCATCCGGCTATATGTCGGTTGAACTGTATGCTTCCTTTTATGCAAATGATTTTCTGATTACAAATTATGGATATAGCTATGGCATTTATTCACAGGAAACGGGAATGGTGCAGGACGAAAAAAACGTAGAGATTCCCTTTACTGAGGACAATGGATTGGCGCTCAGTGAGGTTGTCAGTGATTTGCGTCCCGGAACCATTTATAAGTTTCGTGTTTATGTGAAAAATGAAGTAGGGACGACTTATAGTGAATATCTTACTTTTGAGACTCCTGCAGAATAAAATATAGATTTAAAGAACGAAAACAGATGAAAAGAATAATAATAGGAGTGATTGCCTGTATTTGTGCAATCACCGTGATGGCTCAGGTACAGACACACGATGTAAAAGGAGTAGTATTTGACAGAAAGCAGCAACCCATTGTGGGTGCATTAGTCACAGCCAAAGGAACCAATATCAGCACAATAACCGATGTCGACGGTAAGTTCTTCTTGCAGGAAGTCCCTCTTTCGGTCAAAAAGGTGATTGTTACTTCCATCGGTATGGAGACCCGGGAAGTGGACCTGAATGTACCGGTACAGCTCACCGGAAAGCGTAAGAAGCTTTCGTTTGTGGCACATGCCGGTATCAGCATGAGTAAGTACACTACATATGGTTCCGATTTTAAGGTGGGATATGAGTTTGGTTTAGGTATCGAAGTACGCATGTCAAAACGATGGGCTTTCCAGCCTACTCTGCAAATTTGTAACCGTGGAGCAGAGTTCAATGCCGAAAGAAACGGTGTGAAGTATCAGGAAACTTGGAACCCGGTTTCATTGGATTTGCCGATGTTGTTCATTCTTCGTTATCCGGTAGCCCGTAAAATGAATCTGGCCTTTTCTGTGGGACCTGTGTTTTCGTATGGCTTTGCAGGAAAAGTAAAAGCTACGGAAACAGGTAAACCCGATGAAGAGTATGACATTTATAGCAAAGAGTATGAATATGATTATTATGGCGGGAAACATTCTTTGTTACATCCTTTCAGCTTTGGTGTTGCCTATGGCATAGGTGTGGAATACAAGAAGTGGTTGGTAGGTGTTTCTGGAAAGAGTATGTGTTTGGGACAGGAT
>OHBG01000920.1_pt1 | contig 11199 bp, 7 predicted proteins | sample 1577351 | NCBI WGS metagenome assembly OHBG01 (sample SAMEA3879596, study PRJEB24766) | human gut metagenome | biome: human-associated habitat; feature: feces | place: USA | collected 1985/1987 | reverse complement strand
CGCCAGCCTCGCTGTCGGGCACAATCATCACACGCCTGACGCCTTTCTGGTCGCATACGATGCGGGCAATGTCGAGCAGGAAGTCGGCTTTTCCAACCATGTCTTCCTCCACGGGAAACGCACTTAGCGCAAATTCGCCCAACCGCTCGTCCGTGAACGCCTGTCCGTTGAGTTCCTTTTCATAGTCAGCCGGTTTGAAGTTCTCCATCCGTGAGTTCCTCCTGTTGTGTATGAAGACCACCTGTGTGTCGTGTTTTCCCTCTCGCAACCCGCCGTCAAGTGCCGTGCAGACAATCCATTGCGCCATGTCGGCAGGCGGTATGCGGCGGCCTATCATGCGTTCGAAGTTCACCGTCAGGTTGAAAGCCACGCTGTCAAGATAGTCGGCATCGGCAATGATGACGTTTTCGCTCCATTTGATATTGTTGGCATCTAATGCGTTCATAGATGCAAAGATAGTGCAAACCAACGGAACTGCAAAAGAAAAGCGTGTTTTTCTTTTGTGGGCACGCTCTAGACCGTTGGCGGAATTAAGTACGCACTAAATTAATTCCGTCAACGGGTGTCTTATTTTAATTCCCCCAACCGCTACAACTCGCCCAACCGCTTGATAGCGTTAAGGTAATCTTGTTCCACATCGCTGATAGTGTGTTGTTTGTACTTCCGATATTCATTCGTTGCATGATCCATAGCTTCGGCGTGCGACACTTTACCGGCATCTTGCAGGAGCTGTTCTCCCGACATCGTGAGGATTCTGTCCAAATAGTTTGCCCAGTCCTCCATTGTCATGGGATGCTCTCGTTCTGCCTGTCGTTCCGCAAAGTCTAAGTATCCGGAAACCAACTGTCCCATTGCCTTGAGCTCCTTCTCGTTCAGATAGTTCTTGGCTGTGCGCGCTTCTACCAGTGTTGGCTGGTTCCCTTTAAAGGTGAGAAGTCCCATAAAATCCTTCTCTGCGTCGGCACGTTCTACAATCAGTTCGGCTGCCGTATGTCCGTGGATGGAGTAATGAATTTTGTTCTGCACCTTCTGGAAGAAAGTCTGCGACACCGAGGCACGGGGATCATAGTCGATGCTGGTTGCATAGATTTCCAATACCTGGCGATACAACACTTTCTCCGTAGAGCGGATGTCTCGAATACGTTCCAAGAGTTCTTTCCAATAACCGCCGCCACCCAATGCCTTCAAGCGTTCGTCATCAAGTGTAAAGCCTTTGGTTATATACTCCTTCAGACGTTGCGTTGCCCACTGGCGGAAGCGAGTGGCAATGATGCTGCGCACCCGATAACCTAAAGCGATTATCATGTCGAGGTTGTAGAAAGGTATCTCACGGGTGACCATTCTGCTACCCTCCTGTCGAACCTGTCGGAAATTCCGACAGGTTGCTTCCTCCTGCAATTCACCTTCTTCATAGATATGCTTAATGTGTTCCACTACATTTGTTCTTGAGGTCTGATACAATTCACACATCTGAGCCTGTGTAAGCCATAAGGTGTCATCCTCGAGCTTCACATCTATCTTGGTCAAGCCGCTTTCATCGGTGTAGATGATCATTTTATTCTTTTCTTCCATAGTTTGTTGGATGTAGACGTTTAATGGGACTGGAAAGTATTTGCCCTGTTTCTTGCGTTTGCATCAATGTCTTTTTTGCAAGTCCGTCTCAGCAAATGTAGCCTATACGCATACATATTAGCAAAACGGGCAAAACATCTGACATGACAAAGGTAGCAATAAAATCTGAGAGAATCGTTTCTTATGGTAGCATTTCTCACGCCATGGATGTATTTTCACGTCTTGCGTTTTGAGCCGTGCGCCGCGCTATGGATAAGGCAAACACTCGAAAAACTCACTTGAATGAGGCAGGAGATTAAAAGCTGTGTGATGGGAAGAAGGTAAGAATAAACACGACATTTTCGTGTCATTGAGATTCTTGCATTTAGCTTTGAAACTCCCGATGTAGCCTGCCGATTATGTGGAAAAGGCGGCCTAAAGACACCATAAAGTCGCTTCCGTTTTCCCGTTTGGGCCCTTCGACGATGCGAAAGGGCCACACTTGAGTCGTGAAAGGGCCACAGTCGCAATGCGACTGTGGCCCTTTTGCAAACTCGTTTGGGCCTTTTTAGGGCTAAAAACGAGCGTAGGAAGATGTTGGTAAAATTCAAACGGTTGATTGTCAGCGTTTTAGAAATGTCGTCAAAACTCGTGTGTTTTCATCCGAGCGGACGCTCGGCGAAAATATCGCAGAATGAGAGGCCCTAAACACACCAAATAGTTTGACAGTCTTCCCCGGTCAGTCCGTTTGTTTACTTGCTGGCCATATATCGGCGCAGCACGTCACAACGGGACACGTAGGGGGCCATCACCTTCGGTTTCTGGCGGCAGAAGAGAGCCAGTTCGTCGTAGGCTTTGATTTCCGCCTCGCCGTTTAGCAACACGCCTTCAGGCTGTAGGTCATACCATTGGCCACTGCTGCCCACGCTCCTTGCCACGAAAGCCTTGGCAAAGAGGCTCTTACCCCGCAAGCGGGCATCCTTGCTGAGGGCTGATTCGCCGAGAAGTTGCAAGGCCTGTTGGGCGAAATCTTTCTCTTGGGTGCGGGCGCTGTCAGTGCATGTCCAAGCGTAGTGGGTCAGATACCAGCAGTCACCGTAGCAAGACGACTGGAAGTAGCGGCTGGCCAAGGTGTAAGCAGCCTGCGGGCGGCTCTTGGCGTTGGCCAGATTATAGGCACTTGTGAGCTGTATCATGTCTTGGCAGAAGGCTATCTTTTGGTTGGTCTTCACATCGGTCTTTAGCGTGTCTCCCCACAGTTCGCTGTCGTCCAGCCGCTGCCGCTGCAACCAACGGTCTTTGGTGAAGTCGCGCCCGGCCATGTAGAAGCTGATGCCCTGCCCGTTGACGGTGTTCAGCGGCACTTTCGAGAGATAGGACAACGCGTCGGCAAAGCGGCCTTCGGCGATGAACTTGGTGCCGATGAGGTCGTTGAAATAGTCTTTGTCCTTGAAGACGATGTGCTTCACGGCAAACCGGCCCATCGCATCCGTCGGTGTGCTTTGCAGAAAAGCCCAATAGGCGATGAGGTCTTCGGCCTTGTGACTGTCCATTTCGGCGAAATATTCTCCGAAGTTGCTGTGACCGGGGTTGTTGTCGGCCTCTCCTCCGGGCACCTGTCCGCTGAGTGCATAGAGGGCCATCTGCATGTTGGCATTGCCAGCCTCCGCGTAGCGTTTATACAGATTCTGAATCATGGTTCTGTCAAGCATCCTCCCGTAGTAGTTCTTCTCGTAGGCACTATTGACCGAGGAGCGGCCCCACAGCCAGTCCAGTTCGCCGGCAATGAACGCCCCCACCTTCCCCTCGGGCTTGTTGCACCGGGTGAAAGCCAGCAGACGGGCGCAGCGGGCGTTGTCTTTCACGCGCTGGGGGCCTTCCATCTTCATGGCCTCTGTGGCTTCTTTCAGTGCTGTGGAGAATTTCCCCTGCGTGTAGTGCAGCATGGCTATGGCCGTTTGCCAGAGGGCCGGATTCTTGGTTTTCCCCTCCCTGATGATGCCTTGGGCGAGCGCGACAAACTTGTCCACATGCGGTTTGAAGGTCTGGTCGGCTGTGAAATCGTATTGTTCCTGCAAGTCGAACTCCTCTTGTGCGCTGTTGACGAAATGTTCCACCAGATAGGGCAGCACGGGAGAGTCGGCATCCTCGTCGTACATAGCCTTGATGCCCTCCACCGAGGTGGCCCCCGAGGCCAGCCAACTGATGCTCTCCCAGTCTCCCTGCCCGGCATAGATGGCTGCGGCCTCCTGCCGGCGGCCCGCCTTGAGCAGGGCATTGGCATAGAGATTGCGGCACATCTCGCGGAACACGCCGGCCGGCAGCCTCGAGGCGCGCTTCTTCCATACGGTCAGGTTTTGTTCCGCTTGGCCAAGCAACAAGTTGGTACGCATTTCCAGCAACACATATTGAGGCTTCAACCGCTTGCCCTTATAGGCTTTGGCGGCAGTGTGCATTGAGGTGAGTGTGGCTGCGCGCTGCTCCAGTTCCTCTTTGGTGGGGTAGTCCCAAGTCTCCTTGATTTTCTCGCAAATGGCCGTATATTGGTTCAGAAAGTTGAGGTAGGTCGTCATCTCCCGGTCACCTTTTTGTCGGGCTGCGGCCAGCAGCATCTCCGAGTTGTTGCTGAAATAATCGGAATATTGCTCGGGTTCCCGTCCCGTGTAGGCTTTCCAGAAGTCGTCCACTTGGTCATAGAACAGGCTCCTCGGCCCCTCGTAGCCGAAGACGTTCATCATGTAGAAGTTGTGCGTAGGGGTGTAGGGACCGCAAGCCTTACCCGGCAAGAAAGCCGTCAGGAGCAGGCTAATGGTGACGATAGATTTTTTCATAATCGCTTATTTTATATTCTTTTGAATGTCGGTTGCTGATGTCGTAGATGATGATTTCCCGGTTGGCATCTTCCCTGATGCCGTCGATGGCGGTCATGGCCTGCAGCACGTCGGCCGGATCGGTCCGCCGTTCCACGATGCTGTCGCCCGGGAGTTTCACCAGCCAGTTGTCTTCGTGCAGCACGCCCACGTAGTGGCCCCGGCGGAAGAGCAGGCGGTAGCCGAACATCGGGTAGGCGGTGCTCAAGCCGAGCTTGTAGTCGGCCAACTGGTGCAGGTAGGGGGCCACATCGGCCATGTCGAGTATGGGCTTCTCTTGGCGCAGGTCGGTGAAGTCGCCCGTGTTGTAAAGCATGAGCACCCCACGGTCTACGGGCGGTGTGGGTTGTGACAGTTGGTGCAGGCGGATGGTGGTGCTGAGGGCCAGTCCCCGTTTCATGGCTAGCGACCGGAGCTCTCGCAGAAAGTCGAAATAGGCCTTTCGGGTGGTCATCGTCCAGTCGCAGTCTATTTGCAGTTCCTTCACGCCCTCCACACCGTTGGTCTCGCTGATCTGCATCGTGCGACGGAGAATTTTTCCGGCCAGTCCTTTAGTGTCTTGCTTCATCACGTCGTTTACGATGAATACCACCGGCACCACTTCCAGCGAGTCCGGCACCCGGCTGCGAAACCGCACCGTGGCATTGGGCATCGGCTCGCCCTGCTCGTCAAGCACGACATCAAAGTAGCGCAGATAGAGCCGGTCTGCCTCGCCGAGCAACCGGTCGGTGTTGGCGGAGTCGGTCTCAAAGGTCGTGCTCCAGTAGTAGGCAGACCGTTTAAAAGGTTTTTGTCGTGGCCTCTCCGGCGCTCGACAAGCACCCATAAGGCAGCACAGAAAGGCATATAACAACGCTTGTTTCATCGGAACAAAGGTAGAGAAAATAATAGATTTATCAAATATTTCTGCAAAAAAATCAAAACTTGGTGGTGGCGGGAACATATCCTTTCTACCTTTGCAAAAGATAGATGGTGTCCGCTTGCCTTGTCTTCATATTAAGGGCAGGGTTGAGAGTGGCCTGTGAAAGAATGATTTAATACAAAGCAAACTAATATGAAAAGTGTTTTAGAGGGCCGTCCTGCCCTGAAAGAAGAAATCGACAAGATAGCGGAAGTAGCCGGTTATCTCTGGCAGAACGGTTGGGCCGAGCGCAATGGTGGCAACATCACCGTCAACATTACCGACTTGGTGGACGATGGAATCAAAGCCTTGCCGGCCATCGGCGAGGTGAAACGCATCGGGACAGCATTGCCTGCGCTCAAAGGCACTTACTTCTATTGCAAGGGCACGGGCAAACGTATGCGCGACCTTGCACGCCGGCCGATGGACAATGGCAGCATCATCAGGGTGCTCGACGACTGCGAGAGCTATGCCATCATAGCCGACAAGGAGGTGTTGCCCACCTCCGAATTGCCCAGCCACCTGAGTGTGCATGCCCGTCTCATTGAGAAGGGCAGTCCCTATAAGGCCACGGTGCATACCCACCCCATCGAACTCATTGCCATGTCGCACAACAAGATGTTTATGAAAAAGGATGTGCTGACGAACATTCTTTGGAGCATGATTCCCGAGACCAAGGCTTTCTGTCCGCTGGGATTGGGTATGGTGCCCTACGAACTGCCCGGCAGTGTAGAACTGGCCAATGCTACGCTCAACTCACTGGAGGAATACGATGTGGTGATGTGGGAGAAACATGGGGTGTTTGCCAAAGGGCTTGATGTGATGGATGCCTTCGACCAGATCGATGTACTTTCCAAAAGTGCCAAGATTTATATTGACGCCAAGTGCATGGGCTTCACCCCCGATGGCATGTCGGAAGAACAGATGAAAGAGATGACCGTCGCTTTCAATCTGCCGAGATAGGGTGATGGTGTACCGGTAGCGTGGATGCAGTGCCGCGGATCGGTCTGTCTGATGAAACAAAAAAAGAGAATCGGCTTGCCCGCTTGGCAGCCGATTCTCTTATTACCAATCTATTAAGGCAAATGCCTATGTCCGTCCAACGTGTTGTTGGAATCGGACTCGGGCGATTCTCATCGCCTGTTCTATTTCTATTATCCTAATAAACTCTTTCTTTATTTTTCCAGTAACTGGGGCAGGAAAGTGGAGAACACCAGTACGGCCAGTCCCACAACGAGCACCCAGATGGTGCGGGCATTGCAACCTTTCCACTCTTTGAGAATGATGCCCCACACGTTGGAGAAGGTTACATTGAGTGCCATGAGGATGCACCAAGAGAAAGCCAGCAGGGTGGCGGAACCGGCCAGAAAGCCTTTGCCCAATGCCAGACCGAAGAACTGGCTGTACCAGAGTACTCCGGCCAAAGCGCAGAAGACGATGTTGTTGGCATAGAGCGAGGTCTTGCCATAGTCGCCCCAAGTGTGGTTTTTCCGGTTTTGAAAGAGGCAGTAGCCTGCATTGATGATGAAACCGCCGAAAGTGACCAGCAGGGTGGCCGGAAGGGAAGCGAAAATGGGCTGCGAGCCCTCGAAGGCCACAGGTGCTCCGAAGTCGAGACCGATGGCGAAACAGGCACTCATGAAGCCGGAGAGCAGAGCCACGAGAATGCCGCGGGTGAAATTGAAGTCTTTTACGGCTTTCTTTTTCTCCTCTTCCGAGAGTGAGGCACTCTTCATGGCTCCGGCAAAACCGATGATGGCGATGCCGGCGAGTGTCACGATGACTCCGATGATGACAGCAGAAGTGAGCTTCTCGAAGTGTCCGGTGAACACCGGGCCGAGCAGTGTGCCCAGTCCGGCGCAGGTGCCGAGGGCCAGGCTTTGGCCCAACGCCACGCCCAGATAGCGCATGGAAAGACCGAAAGTGAGTCCGCCGATGCCCCAGAGCATACCGAAGAACATGGCCATCAGGCTTTCTGACGGGTGTGCTCCGTAGAGGGCGAGGAGCGAACTGCCGGCAGGGGCTGTAAGCAATGCGCCTAAGAGTGGGAACAGCACGTAGGCAAATACGCCCTGCGTGAGCCAAAAACTCTCCCAGCTCCAGTCTTTCACTTTATTGATAGGCACGTAGCTGCTCGACTGGCAGAAAGCTCCTAGCGCGATGATGAGTAGTCCGATGATAATTTGCATGGTTGGATGGAATGTAATGAAAGCCCTCCCCCGGCCCCTCTTCGAGGGAGAGGGGGGAGTGGAAAGTAGAGGATGTTATGGCTTGGATTGGCATCTTAAATGTAATGGAAGCCTCACTCCAGCCCCTCTTCGAGAGGAGAGGGGAGTGGTCATCCCCTCTTTGCCAACACTTCCTGTTCGTAACGCTGCACATCGGCGATGTATTCCTCGCCCACGGGCACGTTGTTCTTCATGTTGAAATAGTCGTAGACGGCACCGAACGGGAGGGTCTTCTCCTCTTCAAGGAGTGCCAGACGTTCAAACCATTTGCCTTCATCCTCATACCGGCGCAGGATGTCGAGCGGTTCGAGGAAGGCCTGCAACAGACTCTTTTGGGCGGCACGCGTACCGATGATGTAAGCGCCGATGCGATTGATGGAGGCATCGAAGTAGTCGAGACCCACATGGGCGCGGTCGAGGGCGTTGGCCCTGACAAGCTCGTGGAAGAGGTTACGCGTGTTGTCGTCGAACAGTGTCACGTGGTCGGAGTCCCAGTGCATGGGGCGACTTACGTGGAGCATGAGCTCGGGGACGAACAACAGCAACGAAGAAACAGCATCACTGACATTTTCCGTGGGCTCGTAGTGGCCCGTGTCGAGCGTGTAGATCACGTCGTTTTTGGAGCAGTAGCCGGCGTAGAAGTCGTGAGAGCCCACGGTGTAGGCCTCCATTCCGATGCCGAAAAGTTTGGCTTCGAGGCACGACTTCATGTCGGGCAGTTTCTCGGCCAGTATCTCGTCGAGCGAGTTTTTCAGTATCTCGCGATAGCGCATCTTCTCCACGGTGTAGTCTTTCATGCCGTCGTGCACCCAGATGTTCATGATGCAAGGGTCGCCTTGAGCCTTGCCCATGGCATCGGCAATGCGCCGGCAACGCTTGGTATGTTCAATCCAGAAGTCACGGATGTCCTTGTCGGGATTGGAGAGCGTCAGATAACCGCTTTTGGGGTGGGAGAATGAAGTGGAGTTGAAGTCGAGTTTCAGGTTGTGCTCCTTTGCCCACTGCATCCATCCTTCAAAATGTTTGGCCTCCACTTGGTCGACAAATTCGTTGCCGAATTCGCCGTAGGTCTCGTGCAGATTCAGGCGAAAGCGGCCGCCCAGCAGCGATGTCACCTTGTCGATGTCCTGTCGCAATTCGTCTATGTTGCGGGCCTTTCCGGGGTAGTTGCCGGTGGTCTGTATGCCGCCCGAGGCAGCCTCGTCGCGCTCGAAGCCTACCACGTCGTCGGCCTGCCAGCAGTGCAGGGAGATAGGAGTCTTCTCCAAAGTTTCGATAGCTTTGTCGGTATCAACGCCTAAAGCGGCATAGCGTTCTTTTGCAATCGCGTAATTTTTTTCGATTAAGTCAGTCTTCATAATCTTTTATTTTTAGTTTGTTTGATATGGATATTCTTTCTCGGGGGGAGTTCCGCTCCCTTTGCAACTATTCGCCGGTGATGCGCAGATAGTGCTCGTAGGCAGCATCCCATACCTCGCGATTTTCCGGTTCGAAGCGTTTCAGTTCTATGCTGTTGGCAATGAGCTTGCGCATCTGCCACACGTTGTCCACCTCTCCACAGGCTTTGGCCTGCAACATGATGTTGCCCAGAGCCGTGCCTTCTTGTGGTCCGGCCAGCACCGTGACCCCGCAGGAGTTGGCCGTAAACCGGTTGAGGTGGTTGTTGAGCGAGCCGCCGCCGATGATGTGGAGCACCTTGATGTCGAAGTCGGCAAACTCCTTGAGCCAAGTGAACACCTGCCGGTAGCGCAAAGCCAGCGAGTCGAAGATGCAGCGGCATATCCCGGCATAGTCGTCGGGCACGTGCTGCCCCGTTTTCCGGCAATAGTCGCGGATGGCTTCTATCATTGACGATGGATTGGCGAACATCTTATCGTCGGGATTGATGAGACTCCGGAAAGCCGGTTGCCTCATAGCCTCGGCTTGCAGTTCGGTGTGCGACTGCGGAGCGTCTGTCCATTCCTTGCGGCAACGTTCGTAGAGCCACATGCCGCAGATGTTTTTCAGAAAGCGTGTGGTGCCTTCGATGCCGCCCTCGTTGGTGAAATTGCGCTTCATGCTCTCTAAGGAACAATCCGCCTCTTTCCGCTCGGTTCCCATCAAAGACCAGGTACCGGAACTGATGTAGATCGCATTGTCATCATTCGTCGGAACTGCAAGCACTGCGGATCCGGTATCATGCGTTGCCGGAAGTACAACCGTACAGTCAAATCCAACTTCCTCCTGAATTTCTTTTGTAAAGTTTCCTACAACCGTTCCCGGCATGGAAATCGCTTTGAAAATCTTCCTGTTAAACCCAAGCAGATCGATCAGTTCGTAATCCCAGTCTTTTGTCTGAGGACTTACAAGCTGGGTCGTTGTCGCATTGGTGTATTCCATCTTCTTGACTCCGGTCAACAAAAACTGGAAGTAATCCGGGATCATCAGCATGGATTCTGCCTGTTCCAGCTGCTCCGGATAATTTTCCTTTACCGCCATCAGCTGATAGATCGTGTTGAAAATCTGTTTCTGGATACCGGTCCTCCGGTACAGTTCCTCCCTGGAAATCCGCTCATACACCTTTAAATCCATTCCATTTGTACGGCTGTCTCTGTAACCTGCTGTATCCCCCAGAATCTTGTCATTTTCATCCAGCAGTACATAGTCTACCGCCCAGGTATCGATCGCCATGGATACCGGAATTTTCCCCAGCTCTTTACATACTTTCAATCCGTTTTTGATTTCTGTAAACAGACGCTCTACATCCCAGCAGAGAGTCCCGTTTTTTTCTGTCATTCCATTCGGGAAACGGTATACCTCTTCCAGCTGCATTTTCCCGTCTTTCATACTTGCCAGCATATGCCGGCCGCTGGATGCGCCAATGTCAACAGCCAAATAATATTTATCCATTTTCTGCCTCCCTTTCGCACTTTATTTAACTCTATTATATGAAATAAAAAAGTGTAAAAAAAGGACGCTATTTATATAAAACAGCGTCCTTATTTGCACTCTACTCCGCCAGCTGCAGTGCTTCTACCAGCGCCAGAATTGTCAAAGACTGACCATACGCCATCGGCGCGATCAGAATGTTTTTGTAATGATCTGCATCATATCCCATACCTGTTCCACCGGATACGTTTAATACCGTTCCGTCTTTATCGATATTTTTCAGAATCGCCTGCACACCCTTCCATGCACATTCCAGATATGAATCGTCCAGGATCCCCATTTTGATTCCTTTGAGAATTCCTGCCACGATGGCCGCAGAACCGGAAACTTCTTCGTAGCTGTCCGCGTCTGTCAGAACTGTATGCCACAATCCGCTCTTACTCTGCAGTTCCTTCAGCTTTCTCACCTGTGCTTTGTATGTATCCACAATGATGGTTTTCACACCTGCATTGAGTGTTCCTTTGAACATATCCACATAGTCCAGAATTCCCAGTGTGAACCAGCTGTTTCCTCTGCACCAGAAAATACCACCGAAGTTATCCATACGGTTAAAGGACCATCCGTGATAGAATAATCCGGTATGTGTATCATACAGATATTTGATATGCATCAGCACCTGATGGATGGACTCGTCGATCCACTCCTGTTTCTGATATTTCTGCCCCATTTTATTCAAAAATAATACGGTCATGAACAGAGTATCGATCCACATCTCGCTTTC
>OHBG01000918.1_pt1 | contig 11205 bp, 7 predicted proteins | sample 1577351 | NCBI WGS metagenome assembly OHBG01 (sample SAMEA3879596, study PRJEB24766) | human gut metagenome | biome: human-associated habitat; feature: feces | place: USA | collected 1985/1987 | reverse complement strand
AATACTCCTTAAAATTGCGATAGGTACCGAAATGATAGCATATAAGAATCGTCATAATTTCGCTTTCGGAAAGCATTCCTTTACGATTTCTGTAACGTTTTCCATTACCATCCTGGTTAGGTAAACGTAGGTTTCTCTTCTGTTCACTATCCAAATTCTTGTCAAACTCATCGATAATACAGAATATTTCTGTAACTTTGCCCTTGGTAATCATCGCTATATTTGTTTTATAAGTTGCTGATTCACAGTTATAAATTTACAAAATAATAGCGAGATCACCAACTTTTTAAACAATTTTCTTATCCCGAACTCGCGTAAAGTCTCATAATGGATTTACGATAAGCGTGCAAAACTTCCGCTTTTGCAATCTCTTTGCTTGGTGTCTCATAGAAGCCGTTCTTCACACAAAAGGATTGTAGTCGAGCAACACGGCGTGGCCGGCCTTGAGCGAGTGGGGCACATCGATGAGACGCTGGTTGGAGGAACCGCGGAAGAGAAGGTCGGTGTCGCGCAGCGAGCGGACGAAAGGGCCGTCTACGAGCACATCAATCTGGTCAAGCAATGCCCGGCGGGAAGAATGAGACAGAAGGTTCTCAAAGAGAAAACCCGTGAAGCACCAGATGGTCTTCGCGGTGTCGCGGCGGATGGCCTGCGCCAGTTCGAGAAAGCCCTCGGGCTGAAACATCGGGTCGCCACCGGTGAAGGTGACATTGGCAAAGGGGTCGGCCAAGATTTCGACCATAATCTGCTCCGTCGTCATCTCATGACCATTGCGAATGTCCCACGACTGAGGGTTATGGCAGCCCTGACAGCCGTGGGAACAACCGGCACAGTAGACGGAAGTCCGGAATCCCGGCCCGTCTACCATGGTGTCATGTACGATATCCAAAATACTAATCATCGGTTGCAGGGTGTGTCCACATGGGTCACACGGTCGTTGAGTTCGGCCAGTTTGCCGCTGTTCCACCGGTCGGTAGTGCCCACGAGGTAGCCCGTGATGCGCTGCAGACGGTCGATGTGGTGACCGCCACACTTGGGACAAGTTTCCAGAGTGGCATCGGCATTCTCGTAGCCGCAGTCCATGCAGCGGTTGCGGTTGTGATTCACGGAGCCATAGCCCATGTTATACTTGTCCATCATGTCCATCACACTCATGATCACCTGCGGATTGTGGGTGGCATCGCCATCAATCTCGACATAGAAGATGTGGCCTCCACGCGTGAGGTCGTGATAGGGAGCCTCCACCTGTGCCTTGTGCAGTGCGGAGCACTTGTAGTAGACGGGCACATGGTTGGAGTTGGTATAGTAGTCGCGGTCGGTCACGCCTACTATCACCCCATATTCCTTGCGGTCTTTCTTCGTGAACTTGCCCGACAGGCCCTCGGCCGGTGTGGCAAGCACACTGTAGTTGTGCTGGTATTTCTCTGAAAAATCATTGACGCGGTCGCGCATATAGGTGACGATCTTCAAACCGAGCGTCTGCGCCTCCTCGCTCTCTCCGTGGTGCTTGCCCACAAGGGCTTTCAAGCATTCGGCCAGTCCGATGAAGCCGATGCCCAGCGTGCCCTGATTGATGACGCTCTCGATGGTGTCGTTGGGATTGAGCTTATCAGCCCCAATCCACAGGTTGCGCATGAGCAGCGGAAACTGCTTGGCGTAGGCCGTCTTCTGAAACTGGAAGCGGTCGTCAAGCTGCCGGGCCGTGATGTCGAGCATACGGTCGAGCTTGGCGAAGAACTTGTTGATGCGCTGCTCCTTGTCTCCGATGCCCATACACTCGATGGCCAGCTTCACGATGTTGATGGTGGTGAAGCTCAAGTTGCCACGGGCAACGGAAGTCTTCGGCCCGAACCGGTTTTCAAACACCCGCGTGCGGCATCCCATCGTGGCAATCTCCCAACGGTAACGCTCCGGATCATCGGCCCGCCAATTTTCGTTTTGGTTGAACGTGGCGTCGAGATTGAGGAAGTTGGGGAAGAAGCGGCGGGCCGTCACCTTACAGGCCAACTCATAGAGGTCGTAGTTGCGGTCGCCGGGCAGATAGTTCACCCCACGCTTTTTCTTCCATATCTGAATGGGGAAGATGGCCGTCTCGCCATTGCCCACTCCCTGATAGGTGGTCTTGAGTATCTCGCGCATGATGCAACGCCCCTCGGCCGAGGTGTCGGTGCCGTAGTTGATGGACGAGAACACCACTTGGTTGCCCCCCCTACTGTGGATAGTGTTCATGTTGTGGATGAAAGCTTCCATGGCCTGATGCACATGCCCCACGGTGTTGTTGATGGCGTGCTGCTTCACGCGGGCCCTGCCCTCCAGTCCGTCGAGCGGTGTTTCCAGATAGTCGTCGATGGCATCGTCGTAGAGTTCGGAGAAGTCTTCACCATAAAGTTTCTCCAAGTTTTTCACCTCTTCTTTATATGACATGCGCACGAAAGGAGCCAGATAGAAGTCGAAAGCCGGAATGGCCTGTCCGCCGTGCATCTCGTTTTGGCAGGTTTCGAGCGATATGCAGGCCAGCACAGCCGCCGTCTCGATGCGTTTGGCCGGGCGCGAACTGCCGTGACCGGCCACAAAACCGTTTTTCAGGATGATGTCAAGCGGGTGCTGCACACAGGTGAGCGACTTGGTGGGATAGTAGTCTTTGTCGTGGATATGAATGTAGTTGTGCTGCACGGCGTCGCGCACCTCTTCCGAGAGCAGATAGTCATCGACGAAAGGCTTGGTCGTTTCCGAGGCAAACTTCATCATCATACCCGCCGGCGTGTCGGCATTCATGTTGGCGTTTTCGCGCGTCACGTCGTTGCTTTTGATGTTCACAATGTCCAAAAACACATCGCGTGTCTTGGCCTTGCGGGCGATGGAGCGCTGGTTGCGATACTGAATGTACTTTTGGGCGACGTCTTTGCGCGCACTCTTCATCAGTTCCACCTCCACGGCATCCTGTATGTCCTCTACCGACATCTGCGACTTGCCCCTGAAAGCGATGTGGTCTGTTATCTTCACTATCAGTGCCTCATCTTCACCCTTGTCGGTGTGGAGCATGGCCTTGCGGATGGCTCCCATAATCTTTTGCTCGTTGAAGCCGGCGATGCGGCCATCGCGCTTAACTACTGTCTGAATCATATCCTTTCTGAATGCTTTTATTGTTATACCAAATTCCGAATGCAAAGATATGAATTTAAGTCGAAAGTTATCCGTTTTGGACAACTTTTTACGTGTTAATAAATGTCAAGTTACTACTAATCAGATGTTTACAAAAAGCAAATGGAAAACTTTATAAAAATCATGTTTTCAAAAATAAAAATTACAACAACAAAAGTAGAGTAACAAAACAGATGATTCGGCAAGCTATAAAACCAACAAAAGAGCAGATGGACAGCTGCACAAACCACGTACAAAGCTTTCTATCAGGGCAGGCTATACAAGCTAAACATAAGAGGAATATTACAACCTAAAATCTGTGGTCTATAAATATGCCCGACATGGTTAGGTTGTGGATTTTAGGAAGAAATAGGATCAGAGCCTTGTGGGGGACTTCACACAGAAAATGCGCATCCCGGGATGGGTGAAAGGGCGGCCTGTCCTGTCAGACCAGTATGAGTATTCCGACGGCAAGCGCACAGGCTACCCCATCACCGTGACTGCGAATGCCGTGCGCCTCCATGTGAAGCAACCCGAGAAATTCTCCTGCGGACTCTTCGAGTGGACAGTGAAGTGAAAAAAGAGGGACGGGACATAATCGAAAACAGCGGATAAAGAGGGACAAATTCTCAGTCAAGGCGTTTTGTCAAACTATTTGTCCGGATTCAGCCCCTGAGTTTTGCTCATTTGCCACCGGACAGGTCCTCGGTTGCAAATGAGCAAATTTGGTGGCACTTTTAAGGCACTGACAATCAGGAGTTTGAATTTTACAGACATTTCATAATGCCCGAAAACCGGTCTGAAACGGGCTCTTCGGGCTTGCAAAAGGGCCACAGTTGACGCGCAACTGTGGCCCTTTGAGCCTCCAAGTGTAGCCCTTTTGCAAACTCGAAGGGGCCAAACGGGAAATCGGAATGACTTTTTCGGCCTTGCGAGACCGCTTTCCCATTCTATTTGGCGAGTTTTTCCGGAGGTGCTTTTGTAAAGGTTGTTCTGCTGCAACCGTATGGATTGCCACGACACAATGCAATCGTTTGCATTTCTGTTTAACAGTTGATTTAAATCAACTTGGAGGCATATTCGGAAATAAAAGCGTAACTTTACGGCCGTAAACCGGAATTTATTAGCAAATACTGACCAACATGAAAAGATTCTATTCAACCATTATCGCACTCGTTGCGACCGTCTCCATGATGGCCCAAGGTTGGCCGTCTAACTATGGCGGCGTGATGCTGCAAGGTTTCTCGTGGGACTCATACGTGGACACGCAGTGGAGCAACCTCGAGAGCCAGGCCGACGAACTGTCGCAATACTTCAACCTGATATGGGTTCCGCAAAGCGGCAACTGCAACACTTCGCACAACGTGATGGGTTACACGCCCGTGTATTATTTCAACCAGAACTCAAGCTTCGGCACGGAAGCGCAACTGCGCTCCATGATCAAGGCCTTCAAGAATAAAGGTACGGGCATCGTGGCCGATGTGGTGGTGAACCATCGCAACAATCTCGGAGTCGGCGGATCGTGGGTGGACTATCCTGCCGAGACCTATAATGGTGTGACCTACCAAATGCACTCCACCGACATCGTAGCCAACGACGATGGCGGACAAACCAAAACATGGGCCACGGCCAACGGCTATTCGCTCAGCAGCAACAACGACGAGGGCGAAGGCTGGAGCGGATGCCGCGACCTCGACCACAAGAGCGAGAACGTGCAAAAGGTGATCAAGGCCTACGTGAAATATCTCGTAGACGACCTCGGCTATACCGGTTTCCGCTACGACATGGTGAAAGGTTTCAACGGCAGCCACGTGGCCGACTACAATGATGCGACCGGCGTGGCCTACTCCGTGGGCGAATGCTGGGACAGCAACAGCACCATCAAGAACTGGATCAACGCCACGGGCAAGAAGAGCGCGGCCTTCGACTTTCAGTTCCGCTACAATGTGCGCGATGCCATCAACACCAACGACTGGAGCAAACTCAACAGCACTAACAATCTGGTACATGATGCCAGCTACCGTCAGTGGGCCGTGACATTTGTGGAAAACCACGACACGCAATATCGCAGTGCCTCCGAACAGCTCGACCCCATCCGCAAAGACACGCTCGCCGCCAACGCCTATTTGCTCGCCATGCCGGGAACACCCTGCGTGTTCCTGCCCCACTGGAAAGCCTACAAGAGCGAAATCAAGTCGATGATCGACGTTCGCCACGCTGCGGGCATCACCAACACGAGCACCTACACGAACATTTCTCCCGGCCCTACGCTCTATCGTAACACCGTGACGGGCACCAAAGGCAAACTGCTGGTGTGCCTGGGCAATAGGGCAGGGGCCTCTTCGGCTCTTGGCGGCTACACCAATGTGCTCAGCGGCTATCACTATGCCTACCTGCTTGACAACTCTCTCGAAACGGCCTTTGCCGACAAGTCTTCGGGCACTTACGAGACCACCATCCCCGTGAAGCTCTCGGCCGTTTCGGCTACGAGCGGCGCCAAGCTCGTCTACACCACCGACGGCAGCACGCCCACGGCAAGCAGCCCCTCGGTGGCATCGGGCCAGACGGTCAATATCACTTCTTCCTGCACACTGACAGTGGGCTTGCTGAAGAACGGCAGCGTGTCGGGCATCGTCACCCGGGAATACACCATCAAGCCTTTCGAAGCCCACACGGCCACGGTCTATTTCAAAGACCCGGGTTGGTCGGCTGTATATTTCTACGCTTGGGACAGCAAGGGCACTCTCAACGGCTCATGGCCGGGCAAGACCGTGACCGACACAAAGACGATCAAAGGCGCAAAGTGGTATTACCGGACATTCGACATCAATGCCTCCAACTACACGTTCAACATCATCTTCGGCCAAGGCAACGGCAAGAAGCAGACTGTCGACATCGGTCCCATCAGCGACGACCGCTACTATGAGTTGGCAGGAGAGGTCAACGGCAAGTTTACCGTGGCCGACATCACCTCAAACATCACGACAGGCATCGACGGGACTATGGCCGACAATGCCGTGAAGCGGGCCGACAATGCCTACTACACGTTGCAGGGCATGAAGCTCGCCGGCCGGCCTTCCGTTCCCGGAATATACATTCACAACGGTAAGAAGACGGTCGTGAGATAACGCCCGCCGCAACCGAAAACTCCCCAAAAGCCAAGAAGAGCAGACACATCCAAAAAGTGTCTGCTCTTTTTCGTTTATATGAAATGAAAGTCTTACCTTTGCACCCGACACAAACCAATATCAACATGCTACATTCCTATCAACTAAAACCGGTGCTCCTTCTCTCGGCACTCTTTATCTTCTTGCAGATGCAGGCCCAAAAATACGTGGGCGGTGACATCTCCTTGCTCCCTTCCTACGTGGAAAACGGGGCGAAGTATTACGACCACGGCGGAAATGCCATAGCCGATCCACTCGCTTTCTTCAAAGCCGAAGGCATGAACGCCATGCGCGTGCGGCTGTTCCACACGCCCGCCAACGCCTCAACGACCGAAAAGGGGGAAGGTGTGAGGCAAGACCTTGCCTACGTCACCCGGCTGGCTAAGCGCATCAAGGGGGCCGGAATGAAACTGATGCTCGACTTCCACTACTCCGACTCGTGGGCCGACCCTGCCAAACAGTGGCTGCCCAAGGCTTGGGCCGGACTCTCAGAGAGCGACCTGCAAGACTCGATTTACAACTACACCAAGCACGCACTCACCACACTGACCAAGGCCGGGGCCGCCCCCGACTTCATACAGACGGGCAACGAAATCAGTTATGGCATGGACTGGGGAACTGATGCCGGCAATGCCAAGTATTGCTATCCCTCCTCCCCTGCCGCCAACTGGGATCGTTTCGCTGCCCTGCTTCGCCGGGCTACAGCCGCCTGCCGGGAAGTGTGCCCCGCTGCCAAAATTATTCTGCACACCGAACGCGTCTCGGCCAACACCTCCCTCCAGAGAGATAATGCCGGCTATGCGGCCCTTGCCAACTTCTACAACAAGATGCAGGGCTACGCCATCGACTACGACATCATCGGCCTCAGCTACTATCCCTACTTCCACGGGGCCTTGGGTGAACTCGACGGGGCCGTGTCACTGCTCGAAAAACAATATCCGGAGAAGGACATCATGCTCGTGGAAACGGGTTATTCCCATAAATATGCCATGGGAGGTGACTACAACTACACCGCCACCTACCCTCTCACAGATGCCGGACAACGGGCTTTCACCCGCGATCTCATTGCCCTGCTCAACACTCACGAGCGCGTGACGGGCCTCTTCTGGTGGTTCATGGAAGCCAATGAGTGCGGTCTCACGTGGGGTGTAGACAACGTGACGGAACACTGGTACAATGCTTCGCTCTTCGACAACACCACGGGCCGTGCCACCTCCGCTCTCTCTGAACTGAAGACTTTTGCCGGAACAAGCAACGGTATCGCCACCGTTTCGGCCCTCAAACAGCCAATACCTGACAACCACTGGTATTCCCTGACGGGCATGCGACTCCCCGCCCACCCCACCATCGGCGGCATCTACATCCACGGGGACAGGAAGATGGCAGTCGGGAAAGTTGACAAGTAGACGGGTAGGCCGGTAAACAAGTTGTTTGTCATATAGGATATGAAGATTCTATGGGAGCAAAGCAAACAACTTGTTTACCGGCCTACCCGTCTACTTGTCAACTATAACTCGTTTACTTGTCAACCATAACTCAATACGCCACCTTTATTCCCACAAAGAAACTGCGGGGAAGCGAAGGGCCGTAGATGTAGTCGGCATCGCGGTTCCAGCCCTTGTCGAAGTCTTTTTGAAAAGCATTGGTGAGGTTTTGTATGCCGCCATTCACCTCCAGTCTTACCATGTCATAGACCGTGAAGGTGTAGGCCAACTTGAGATTGAGCGTGAAGAAAGTCGGCGTATGCACCGCCACCGATTTGTCGACACCCGAACCGGCCACGTGTGGCACCAGCATCTTGCCCGTGTAGTTGCCCGAGAGCGAAGCTGTGAGGTGGTGCAGTGGGGTGACATTGGCTGTGAAATATCCGTAGAAATCGGGCGTGCGCAGCATCTTTCTTTCTGCCGGAGCCTTCTCGTCCCACTCCACGGCATCGCGATAGAGGCTCTTCTGCCACGTGATGCCGCCCTGCAGACTGAACCATGAGGTAAAGGCGGCCTTGCCTTCCACGTTAATGCCCCACACATTGGCGGCATTGGCGTTGTAGCGTTCACTGATGCCGTTGCCGAACTCGTCTTTTTCATCCAACCGTCTTTCCGCAAACACGTTGTTCAACCGGGTGTAGAAGCCCTCCACGAGCAAGTTGGTCTGTACGCTGCCGAAACGCCTGTACAGGTCGGCCGAGAGGCTCAGGCTGTGCGACTTCTCCTCTTTCAGCCCTTTGGCCAGCCGCGTCACCACGCGCTCACCGCCGGCCACGGTGGTGTGCAGGTCTTCGTCAAACGCTTGAGGGGCCCGGAAACCGCCGGCATAGACCAACCGCAAGTTGACATCGGGCACGGGATTGTACCGCAGGTTGACGCGTGGTGAGAAGATAACATGGCTGATGAGATTGTGCTTGTCGAGCCGTCCACCCACGAGCAGGCCCCACCGCGCATTCTTCCACTCGTTTTGCAGATAAGCACTTGAGATGCGCACGTGCTGGCTCATGCTGTAGTCGTAGCCCAGGGAGCGGTCTTTCAGCCCGTCGTAGCTATATTCCGCGCCCACGGTGAAGTTGGCGGGCATGAAAAGCAGGCGGGTGAAATCATGCACAAACTGTGCCCCCACTATCATGCTGAGGTCTTCCGTGCGACTGTAAGCCTTGCGGGCCGCCTCCACACTCTCGGCAGAATCGTCGCCCGTGCCGCCGTAGTAGCTCTTGCGATGCACATTCTCGAAAGAATAATAGGCCGAGAGATGATTCCGCTCATTGGGCGTATAGAGGTCGTAGTTCAGTCCACCGCCATGGATAGTGTGGTCGAGCTGCTCGGCGATGTTGGCTTCGTGGGCCGGCACATGCAGCATGTTTCCGCCCCGGCGATACTCGCTCAGCCCGTGATATTGCAGCGAGAGCTTGGAGTAGTCGGTCAACCGCAGATAGGAGTTCAGGCCAATGGTCTGATTGTGCAGGTTGGGCATCTCGGTGTAGCCGTCGCCGTCGTGGTCGTAGCCCGCCCGGTAGCGGTTTTGCCCGTAGACATAGAGACCGGCCTTGTTGTTCTCCGTGACGACGGAAGCATTCACCGTGGTATTGTTGTCAAACCGGCTCTTGCCTCCTATCGACATCAGTGAGTGGCCCACCTCAGCCGAGTTGCCCGTAGGCTCCTTGGTGATAATGTTGATGGTGCCGCCGATGGCCGATGCGCCGTAGAGGGCCGAACCGCCCCCGCGCACCACTTCCACGCGCTCAATCATGTTGGCCGGAATCTGCTCCAGTCCGTAGACGCCTTGCAGGGCCGAGAACACGGGGCGCGAATCGATGAGCACCTGCGAATAGTGCCCGTCGAGTCCGTTGATGCGCACCTGCGTGAAACCGCAGTTCTGGCAGTTGTCTTCCGTGCGCACTCCGGGTTGGAAGTTGAGCCCTTGGGCCAGGCAGGTGGAATGGGTAGATTCAAAGAGTTTTGTATCCAGAACATTCACCACTGCCGGCGACTCCCTGCGCAACGTTTGGTTGCGGTTGGCAGAGACTACCACCTCGTCGAGCGCCACCTCGTCTTCATCCACTTCAAAGTTCACTTCCGCCGTCTTGCCCTTCACGATGGTCACCTCCCGGCGCTGCGACCGATAACCCGTGGCCCGCACCTCAATGGAGAGCCGCCCCTCGGGCAAGTCTTTCAGCAAATAGTGGCCTGTGGCATCGGTGGCCGTCTTGATGAGTGTGCCCACGACAAATACGCCGATGCGCGGCAGGTGCTCCTGCGTTTTCCGGTTCACGACATGTCCCACGACATTGGCATCGGTCTTGTCCCGGCCCGAATCTTCGGCCCGACCTACCGATGACAGTCCCAGACAGACCAACAACAAAAGGGTCTTGACAAGGACTGATTGATTTTTTCTCGTTTTTTGTTTCATACTTGTTTCTTTTTACTTCGTTCACCGCCCTACTTGTTGTCGACTCCTCAAGTCTGCCGGCTACTCATTTGTTGCTACCAACTTCTTGCTAACAAGTTGTAGGTAGGGCAAAATTTTTCTCCCAATGGCCGCATGGATGGCAGGTGAAGGGAAAGTCCACAAAACGCAGTTTTCCCCTTTACACTATCGTGGCAGGCCACTTTGACGGTGTACCGTTGCCGAAAAAGGAAGTTCTTTTGCTCAGTACAAAGGTAGCGAATATTTATGTACGAAACAATACCTAATATAGATGAAAAGCTACCCCGACCATTCCAACACAAAGCAAACGGCCTCCCCTCTCAGCATGGGCGGTCTGTCGGAATGTAAATATGTTTCTTCTCCGATTTGGTTTTCAGCCGATTCCATCGTATCTTTGCATTGGCAAGGGAAGCGCGAGGGCGTTTCCCTTTTTTCGATTACCACGGCCCCCCAACCCTCCCTAAAAGACCCCCAACCCCCTAAAGGGGGCTTTTCCATCCACTTGTTCGCAGGAAGGTAAAGTCCCCTTTAGGGGGTTGGTCACGCGCATAGCCTCGCGTTTCGGTGGTGGTGAACTCTACCTTGATGTGTGCGGGCCCATGATGTCTAAACGAGGGGTGAAACCCGACTCGCTGAGAGGCTCTCAAGTGGAGATACGATCGGGCTTCGAAGACGGCCATGTCTTCGAACAATGGGCACCCAACCTCCGGCTCATCGAACAGTGCAGCTACATGAGTTTCTTCCGCCGCCGTTGGGGACTGATGGGCTACACTGTAGGCCTGTTTCCTAAACTTTGTTTCCGATTTAGTTCGCTCCTGAAATTTGAAATTATCTGATTTCTCCTCCAGCCGGAGTCCTTTACCCCTTTACTTTTTTTATCTTTTTACCTCTTAATGGCGTGCGGGCAGGCATCAAGCGCTGCCCCTACACGCAGGAGAAGTCTTTCACCTTTTGATTCTTTGAATCCTTGAATCTCTGAATT
>OHBG01000913.1_pt1 | contig 11260 bp, 8 predicted proteins | sample 1577351 | NCBI WGS metagenome assembly OHBG01 (sample SAMEA3879596, study PRJEB24766) | human gut metagenome | biome: human-associated habitat; feature: feces | place: USA | collected 1985/1987 | reverse complement strand
TCATTTCTCACATACATTTTTATAATTCATATACTTAAATCTATAATCTCTCCCAGTTAAACCGAACCCCTACATAATAAACAGCCCCATGCATAGGTCCCCAAGTAAGGGTGGAATCAAAATTACTTCCCCACGGATTAGAAGCATCTATAATCGGATTTTTTTGTTTGAACCCGGTAAGATTTTCACCGCCGACATATATCGACCAATGCCTGAAATAACGAGTCACTTGAACATTCAACTGTTCATACGCCTTATACCGGTTATTCCACGCAGGAATCCCCTGTTCCAGCATGTAGGATTGCGGTAGTCTACCTCCCCCGTTCAACTGCAAAGTTACATCGAATTGCCAAATGCCCAAAGGAGTTTGATACGAGGCAGTCAGCAATCCTTTATATCGACCGACGAACGGACGTTCCCTCAACACACCTCCATAAGTAGTCTTGACATCGGTCAAACGATAAGCAGCTGTCAAAGTAAAACCTTTGAAAAACGGATAACTCGCCTCCGCCTGAAACGTATGTGAATAAGACGTCCCCTTTAATTGGCTAAAATGTACCTCATGAGGGTCACTATCCATATCCACGACCATTTGACGAAGGAAATCGGTATAATAATACTCCAAATTCAGGTTTAGAGTCTTATGGAACAGCGGAATATAAAGAGCCGCACTGACACCATAATTCCAAGCCTCTTCCATATCCAAATCGGGATCTATCACGACTCGTCTGCTACTGGCCAGCAAATAATTATTCTCGGCTAAGGCATGAGTGGCCCGGTATCCTTTCCCGGCAGAAGCCCTAAGATTGAAAATCTCGTTAGGAGCCCATTTGACATGGGCACGTGGCGTTACGAAAGTCCCGTATACACTGCTGTAATCTGCACGTAATCCGGCCATAATCATGAGTTTGTCATTCCAGTTATAAGTATATTGCACATACGCCCCCGGCACGACCTCTTTATCCCTTGCACCCAAAGTATCACCCGTATGTGACAATTTATAACTCTGGTCATAATCGTCATAATTAAGACTTAAACCGGTTGAAAGACTATTCCGTTTATCGAACTCTGTTTCGAACATCAGCGACGCATACCCGTTCCATTGGTCCACATCATATAATTTATACCCGTAACCGGCATCTTGACGATGTAAAGAACCCGATAAAATCAAAGCGACATTGGTATTTTTCTCCTTATCGAAAATATAGGCATTTTTGGTAAAAGCCTCATATCGTTCCGTTAGAATATCTATATCGTACCGAGGCATTCCGTCCGTCGCTCGATAAGAACGCATTTGTCCTCCCGTACGATCTTCCATGAGAGCCTTTATCCCGGCTTGAAACACATAACGGTCTCCCATATAAGCCCATCTGTTTTGAAAATTATATTGTTCTACCCGGGGAAAATCCATAAAACCGTCGTCGTTGGAATCGTGCGCCATGAGATTGTTTTCATAATGAGCCAATAACGCCGTGCTCACCCTCTGATTCAAATGAATATTGCCATCGAAATTAGCCTCTATCTTAGCTAACGAATTGGCAAACAAATTGGCCGAAACCGACTCGGTTGTCTGTGGCTTTTTAAATTCCACATTGATTTGTCCGGTAATCGATTCATAGCCGTTTTTAACCGACGAAGCACCCTTCGAGACTTGAATACTCTGCATCCACGGACCGGGAATGTAGCCCAATGCATAAGGAGAAGCAACACCCCTATAATTAGGAATATTCTCTGCAAGCATTTGTACATAAGTCCCCGAAAGCCCCAACAACTTAATCTGCTTAGCACCGGTCGCCGCATCAGAATAACTGACATCGACCGAAGGATTCGTTGTAAAACTCTCTCCCAGATTACAACAAGCGGCCCGAGAAAGCTCGGCCGTGGAAATCATGTCCTGATTCAATATCCCAGCTCGTATCTTCATAGTGCCCATACGTCGAGCCGAAACTTGAACCTCGTCCATCACCGCACCGTCCTGTAAAACAATCTCCCAAACGGTATCGACCCTGTCGATATGTATCGTATCACTGCGATATCCTACAAAACGGACAACCAGCTTATCGCTCGTCCCCGTTTCAGGTAAGCTGAATTTACCCGACTCCCCTGTCGTAGTTCCTGTCGTAGTTCCCAACCAGAAGACATTCGCCCCGATAATCGGTTCTCCGGCTATATCTTTTACAATCCCTCGTACTTGGGAAAAAGCCGAAGACAAACTACCTAATAAAAAAAGTGGAAATATTAAATATCTTATCATCTTTTTAATCCGATTATATAATAAAACAGTCCTATATCACATAAGACAAAAATTTCACGAAAGGGCACATTCCCTTCCCTCCAATTACATATATCGGATTTTAAATCAAAAGTATAGCGATTTGTTTTAGATAATCCCGCGGTGGCGGCATATAGGAAGTAGTTATATACTTTACAACAGAAGTGACAGGAGCGAATATGACCGACCCAAACGAATAGGTCAAATCGATTGTCCCCTGTATCCCCCAATCTGTCCCGGTAGGAATGTCTACGATCGGTAAATTCAGTTTTTCTACTTTCACATGTTTACAAAAAGGAGAATGTCCTTTCGTAGCGTGCTTGTCTGCTATACCGCCGGTTTTACAACAATCATTACGACTCTCCGAAGAATAACGATCGGAAAGGAGATCTACTTCTTGCGTACCGGAATTTTGCAAACAAAAACAATGTGTCTGGCAACAGCGGACAATAGAAATTCCTCCACTGGTGAGGAGAACCACCACTGCAAGAAATATCGATACTATTGCATAACCGAAACTTTTCATACCTTTTTCAACAAGCAAAAATAAGCACAAAAAATCAAGAGAAGAAAAAAATAACTCTTTTTATCAATCGAGCATCAAACTCATATATGGACGTACCGAAGGAAAATCCAACAATGACGATAGTTTCGAACCGCCGAATACAATTTCTGCCAACTCCATTATATCGATATCAAAATCACACGGATTTGTCACGCCCTCGTAACACTCACCTTCCTCCACAAGAAAAACACCGTTATTAACCGGCAATAAAGGATCATGCACTCTAAATACTCGTCTCAACGAACGATTATTTTTTGCGACCGCTTCGAGTACCCTCCGAACGTCCACAATGCGAATCATTCCCATAAGAACCGCCGCCCCATTCTCCGACATCGGCTCCGTAAAGACTCGAAGAGAATATCCGGGAAACGCCGACTGAACCTCATGCAGCATAGCCTCTTTTGCCTCGGTATTTATCGCCAACAACTCCTTCACAAAAACCGCATCATCTCCGGGAACGACAAATGCCAATGCCGAAAGCCGATTCTGCGAATCGGCTAATGCGACCACATCTCCGCCGTCCAAATAAATATCGTCGCAAATCACATTGAAATCCTCCCGTCCATGTTGTATGCAACACGAACGTCGCCTCATTTGCTCATCGAAAAACCGATAAAGCTCGTCCATCGACATAGCTACCCGATGATATCCGTCTCCATAAAATCGATGCGCCGATGAAAAATTGAGTTCCTGACGGAAAAATACAGAAGCATAACCCTTCGAAGCATAATAATCATAAAGCCACGATTCAGCCGGAATCAATGCCGAAAGCGGAATATTACGAGACCTCATAATCTCGAACGACTCTTTCAATAAACGTCCCATCAATCCCCTATTGCGATACTCCGGTCTCGTGGCAGCTCCTGAAATATAACTTACATCGAGTGAAGTCTCGCCGAAACTCATGCGATAAGGTAACATCTGCAACGCAGTAGTCACCTCTCCCCCCTTTTCAAAACAGCCGGTATAAATTGTCGAACAGGAGATTCACAAATCGTTCGTCATCATGGAAACAAAGTTGCCACAACTCTTTTACTTTCATTTTTTTCTCCAAAGTGTCCATTCCAATCTATCTTAATAATAGGAAACAATCAAATATGACATACAGTTCCCGAATTGCAAGGAGCAAACAACGTATTTACTATTTCAGATTATCATTGTCACTATAACAGAAGAAGTCAAAATGTTTCCATCTTTATAGATAAATTTGAATATTATTTTCTGCTATATCCCTCGTAATAATAAGACTGTTCAATTCCTTTGAAGATAACGGTTCGATCATTTACCTTATCAGTCAAAGCAGGTTGTAACAATACTCGTAATTCTAAATCGTTAATAGGGCTGCGTTCCATAGCTTGGAGATAAAGGTCTTTATCTATCGTTTGCCAATCAACGACTTTACCAAGATTCTTTTTTAGAATCAAATCCAGCCAGATGCGAGTAGCACGCCCGTTACCTTCCATGAACGGATGGGCAATATTCATTTCTACATATTTAGCTATAATTTCCTCAAAAGTACTTTCCGGCATCTTTTCTATTACAGGAAGAATAACTTCTAAGTACAGACTATTCGCAAAACGAAACCCACCTTTTGCAATATTCAAATTCCGTATCTTACCAGCAAAATCGTACAATCCTTCAAAAAGAGACCTATGGATTTGACACAGACCTTTTATTGTTCCCACCTCTATTTTGTCAATATCTCCGGATTCAAACAGAAATTGCGCTTTTTGCAAACTCTGTTCATCTATACTTTGAGCCTTACTACATTCCATAAATATGAATTTAGAAGTTAGTTATTCAATATTTCGACAAAAAAATCAAATACGGCAAAAGAACCTCACTCGTTCTAATAATAGTCAAAACTTATAATTAACCCCTTACAACTATTGTTCCACACCACCCGATTGTTTCCCGGACGACTTGGAACGACCATGATGCCTTTCAGGTTTTCTTGAAATTTCGGTACTCTGTGAACCTCTATTGTTCTTTTTAGGTTTCCTCTTACCTCCCTTTCCGTAATTTTTAGCACCGGTTCCGCCTCTCTTACCGCCTCGATTTCGTTGACCTCCCCGACCTTGTTTGGGAGAATAAACCGGAGCATCGCCCAACCCTTCGGGCAATTCCCGTTTAGGAATATCATACCCCAAAAACAATTCGATTCGATGGAATTTGCCTTGTTCTTTTTCCGACACGAACGTAATGGCTGTACCGTCGGCATTGGCTCGGGCCGTGCGACCGATGCGATGAATGTAATCCTCCGGATCATGCGGTACGTCATAATTAATGACCAATCCTATTTGATCGATATCGATACCTCTGGAAATAACATCGGTTGCCACCAAAATATCGATTTTATTATTTTTAAAATCAAGCATGACCGACTCGCGCTCCGATTGCTCCAAGTCTGAGTGCATCGCCTCTACCTTATATTTTTTTCGTTTCAAGGAAAATGCCAACTCTTTTACTTTCTGTTTCGAAGAAGAGAAAACGATCGTTTTCGTTCCGGCCGGTTCCTTGAAAAGCCAATCGACGATTCCCATCTTCTGACTCTCATAACAGACATAAGCCGACTGGTCTATGGCCTCGTTCGGTTTCGAGATAGCCACATTGACCTCTACCGGTTCGTTCATGATATTCTTGGCCAACTGCCGAATCTTGGGAGGCATAGTCGCCGAAAACATGACCGTTTGACGATTCTCGGGCAATTTTTTACCTATTTTCATAATATCGTCATAAAAACCCATGTCGAGCATCCGGTCGGCCTCATCGAGAATAAAACACTCCACTCCCGAAAAATCAATATTCGAGATATTCAAATGAGAGATAAGCCGTCCCGGTGTGGCGATAATAATGTCCGCACCCATCGTTAACCCCCGCTTTTGCTGGTCCCATGAAGCGCCGTCTCCCCCACCCGAAACCACAACAGTAGAAATAGGAAGAAAATAGGAAAATCCCTCGAACTGCATGTCGATCTGTTGCGCCAACTCCCTCGTAGGAGCGACAATCACAGCACGCACTCTATCTCCGTCGCCCTGCTTTTCTGTAAGCAGATTCAGTAATGGCAGTATATAGGCGGCCGTCTTTCCCGTACCGGTTTGAGCACAAGCTATTAAATCTCTTTTTTGCAATATCACAGGAATGGTTTGTTCCTGAACAGGAGTCGCCTCCTTAAAATTCATGGCATCCAGCCCTCGCATAACATCTTCGGACAATCCGAACTCTTCAAACGTCATATTTTCTATTCTTATTTTTCTTTTTTACTTAACGAATAGCCGAAGAATAAAAATTGGTTAGATTTCATGCCCCCACTATTCTCATCAATCATATGCAATGGTAATACAAGCCAGAGGTATAAACAAAATTCTATTGGGTCCATACCACGGCGATGCTTATCCTCGCAAGTGCAAAATTACAAAAAAAGGCGATATACCACTGCATATCGCCCTCTATTCCATGCCGATTCCCTCACTTTACTGATGCTGCGGACGGAGTAAATCGTTAACTGTCTTGACAGGATTGAACGTCTCTGCGGGAACCTCCACAAAAACAGTACTCCAATCGCTCATGGCCCCGTTCCAAAGTCCCGGCAATTCAAGAGCTTTCAGCTCTCTGCCATTCTTCGATTTAAGCGAAATAAAACCGGTATTTTTATCTACGTATTTCGGCAAATCATATTTCTCTCCCTTATTATCCCTCACGGCACAAACCAAATCTACCGGATTAAAATGAGTACCCGACTCGAACTGTTCCTTAGCATCTGGATTCGACATATCTATTTGGGAACTCTCCAAAATCTGCAAAGATGTGGTTCCGTCCTGATTATAAGCAATAAAGGGCCCCCCGCCGGGTTCTCCGGAATTGCGAACCATTCCGCATACACGAATCGGGCGATTCAACTTCCGCAACAAATACAAAGCCAGCTCCGCATCCTCCAAATGTTTGGTTTCCTCATTTCTGACGAAAAGCTTTTTATGCAAAAACTGTATCATTTCCCGTAAATCGTCGATCGTGTATTTCCCGCTTTTCAACATGGTAATATAACGGTTTATCTCCGTTTGTAACGATACCAGCACCCCTCCGATGATTTTCTTAAACCGCACGGTCGGCTCTTTCAGTCTGTCGGGCACTACATTATCTATATTTTTTACGAATATGATTTCGGCATCTATGTCGTTCAGATTCTCGATTAAAGCCCCATGTCCCCCCGGACGGAACAACGGCCTACCATTCTCTCGGAACGGCTCGTTATTCGCATCGACCGCAATAGTATCGGTAGAAGGCTTTTGCTCGGAAAAACTAATATGATAACGTACGCCATAACGTCGCTCATAATCCGCTTTCTTCTTGGCTACTAATGCTTTAAAATCGGCAAGGTGCTCATGAGATACCGTAAAATGAATATTGACCTCCCCGTCGGAACTGGCGGCATAAAGAGCTCCCTCCGTCAAATGTTCCTCCATAGCCGTACGGTTATTCGTCGCATAACGATGAAATTTCAATAACCCTTTCGGCAAAGAACCATAATTCAAGCCCTTCGCTTCGAGCAGATTGGACACCACCGCTTTGTAATTGCCCGATTCTATCAAATCGGTTATGCTCTTTCCTTCATTCTTCAAACAGGCTTCGTCAAGATCGGAGTAAAAAGCAAAATGTTCGATCGAATTGAAAAATTTCTTTTCGAAATCAGTTTGTGGTTCACTGTAATCGGCAGAAAGGAATGCGAACAAATCTTTGAACATACGACTCGCAGCTCCCGATGCCGGAACAAACTTTACGACCTTATGATTATCTTTCAAGTAACCTTCCCACAAATCGAGATAATATTGCGTCTGCTGTTCGTCAAGCGATAAGATACCGTTCCCGACAGAAGCAGAAGATAATATCCTTAAAAAAGGAAATCCGCTTTTAAACGAGGCCAACTGCTCCTCAACCGTATGTACGTCAATACCTTTTTCGGCAAACAAATCTAAATCTTCCGGTGTAAACATAGCTTGTAATGAATAATGAATTTTAATTCCGTTCCCAAAACTACAAAAAGCTCTAAAAAAAAGCGCATTTTTACCCACAAAAATATATATTTGAGACAGAATTTTTGAAAACAGTCGCACCTTATGCCCGAAAAAAGCTATTTTACACTCGACGAAAAAGAAAATGTCCTATCGGTCTATCGGCAACTGTTACGCAATAGTCGCCCAGTTTTAAGAGTCGAAGACTTCAACCGCATGCGTCGCCTCATTTCCGAAGCCGTCGAAACAGGGCACTATCAGCGAAACAAACAAGGAATAAATCCGGTTGTCCGTAATCTGAATACTGCGCTCATCTTATGCGACAGGGTGGGATTAGAACGCAGTATGCTTATTTCGGTTCTACTTTTCAACTTGGTCGTCAGCGAATTCCTCACTATCGAAACCGTAAAAAAAGAATTCGGAGACGACATAGCCCAGCTCATTCGGGGTCTCATTAAATCGAACAGCTTGTATGCCAAACAGGCTGCCGTCGAAAGCGAGAATTTCCGCAAACTGTTACTATCGTTCGCCGAAGATATACGAGTTATCATCATCATGATCGCCGACCGGCTTTGCGTCATGAAAATGATAAACCACCACCCCAACGAAAAATACCGTTATGACATCGCCTGCGAGGCCTCCTATCTTTATGCTCCGCTGGCGCACCGATTGGGACTATACTCCATAAAATCGGAACTGGAAGACCTCTCCCTGAAATACACCAATCGGGAAATCTACGACCAGATAGCCCACAAGCTCAATGAAACCAAGAGGAACAGGGATAAATACATCATGGAATTTATCCAACCGGTAAAACAAAAACTCGAAGCCGAAGGTCTACATTTCGAAATCAAGGGCCGCACGAAATCCATCTTTTCCATCTGGAATAAGATGAAGAAACAAAAAGCCGATTTGGAAGACATTTACGACCTGTTTGCCATTCGTGTCATACTGGAAACTCCCCTCGAACAGGAAAAGGCAGACTGTTGGAAGGTATATTCGATCGTCACCGATATGTACCAGCCCAACCCCAAGCGAATGAAAGACTGGCTGTCCATTCCCAAATCGAACGGATACGAATCGTTACACATCACTGTGCTGGGACCGAAACAACGCTGGGTAGAGGTACAAATACGTACCCGGCGAATGGACGAAATAGCCGAACGAGGACTTGCCGCCCACTGGAAATACAAAGGAATTAAAAGCGAGAACGGGCTGGACGATTGGATGAACAATGTGCGCGAAGTACTCGAAGCGGCCGGAAACGGTGGAGCTTTGGAACTCATGCGCGATTTCAAAATGGATCTCTACGACAAAGAGGTATTCGTATTCACTCCGAAAGGAGACCTATACAAATTGCCTTTGGGAGCCACGTTACTGGACTTCGCATTCCTCATTCACACCGGGTTAGGCTGCAAATGTGTCGGCGGCAAGGTAAACGGAAAGATCGAAACCATAAAATACAAACTGAAAAGCGGCGATACGATCGAAGTACTTACCTCTCCCAATCAGACACCGAAGCAAGACTGGCTCAACATAGCCGCGACATCGAAAGGGCGGGTAAAGATAAAGCAAGCCCTGAACGAACAGCAGAATAAAGCGGCGGAATATGGGAAAGAGCTTTTGCAAAGACGATTCAAAAACCGCAAAATAGAGATGGAAGACGGTGTAATGATGCGCCTTATAAAAAAAATGGGCTATAAAACCGTCACCGATTTTTACAACGAATTGGCCGATGAACATATCGACGTCAATCGCGTAATCGACCTTTATCTCGAAATCGATAAAAAAGAAAACGAAGAGCAATACGAAACTCGTACGGCAGAAGAATTTACTTTACAAAAAGAACCCGACGAATCGAAAGAAGACGAGCTCGTCATAGGCGGCGATGTCAAAGGTATCGACTATAAATTGGCCAAATGCTGCAACCCCATTTACGGCGACGAAATCTTTGGATTTGTCTCCACAGAAGGAACTATCAAGATACACCGTAAAGATTGTCCGAACGCGCGACACATATACAGTCGTTACCGTTACAGAGTAGTCAATGCCCGCTGGTCGGGAAAAATGGGTTCTAAATACGTCACCGTCCTGCGAGTTATCGGAAACGACGATATCGGTATCGTAACGAACATTACATCGATTATTTCAAAAGAAAAAAACATATATATGAGAGGCATCTCGATCGACTCGAACGACGGCCTTTTTCAAGGACATATCACCGTCACGGTCGATGACATCTCCTCCCTCAACAGTCTGATGAAAAAGCTCAAAACCGTTAAGGGGGTCAAAGATGTACAGAGAGGGTCTATTAGATAGAATTAACATCAAATACAATACACCGATCAATTATGGCTAAATATCTTTACTTTTGGATATGCTCTTGTGCGATAGTATTATTCTCCTGCGGAGATAATAGTAATGAAGCTAACGCTCAATATGAAAAAGCTCGGAAGTTATTCGAAAACGGTCAATACGCCAATGCTAAAAACGCTATCGACAGTATCGAATTATTATACCCCAAAGCCTTCAAACAGATAAAAGCGGGTATGTTGCTCATGTGCCGCGTAAAACAAAAAGAAAGCGAGCAAAATCTGCTTTATATAGACAGTGTACTCAAAGTGAGACAAACCGAACTCGAAGCGGTCAAGAAAAACTTCCGGTTCGAAAAAGATGCCAAATACCAAACGGAAGGGAATTATATATATAAGAAACTTCCCAAACAAGCCGCGATAAATCGTAGCCAATTGAAAGTTTTGGTCACAGAAAACGGACAAATGCAGTTGGCAAGCGTATATTACGGAAGCACACCGATAAAACACAGTTCCATACGGGCGACGCTCCCGGACAAAAGTAAAGCCGAAACTCTCGTTATCGGGTACGACGGAGCCAATAATTACCGGTTCACCAACGACGGCAAATATACCGAAATCGTGACATACAAAGACGGTCAATGTTCTGCCGTCGCAGCACTCATAGCGAATAATACGAGTAAAAAAATAACCCTCACTTACTTGGGGGGAAACCGATACACTCTATCGCTCGACCCCGTCACACGCGAAGCCGTTAAAGCGACCCGTGAGCTCGCCAACCTCATGAAAAATGTCGATGACCTCAAACGAGAATATCAACTGAACGTACGCACGCTCGAACTCGCAGACAAACAAGTCTTACAGTTGGAAAAACAGCAATCCGAACAGAATGCCGAATAACAACGTCTTTAACCGGTGACCTGTGAAATGAGAACGATATTAGAAACCCAGAGATTAATTCTTAGAGAGTTATGCCCGAACGACTTTCATGAAGTTTGTAAACTCTTACAAGACAACGAGGTGATGTACGCCTACGAAGGCGCATTCAACGGCACAGAAGTCCGGGAATGGTTAGACCGACAAATAAAGAGATATGCCGAAG
>OHBG01000909.1_pt1 | contig 11305 bp, 10 predicted proteins | sample 1577351 | NCBI WGS metagenome assembly OHBG01 (sample SAMEA3879596, study PRJEB24766) | human gut metagenome | biome: human-associated habitat; feature: feces | place: USA | collected 1985/1987 | reverse complement strand
ACCTCTGGCCCGCGCGGAGCGCAAGCCACTTGACCAAAAGCAAAAACCAGCCCCGCGCACCGGCGCGCAAAGAACGTAACAGATTTTACGATAATACAAGAAGTATAAGGAGGCCCACTATGTCCAACATCGTCATCATCGGCTCCGGCCCGGCGGGGGTGTCCGCCGCGCTGTACACTGCCCGTGCGGGGGTGGACACCACCGTCCTCACTCGGGGGCCGGGTGCGCTTGACCGTGCAGAGCTTATCCAGAACTACTACGGCTTCGCCGCCCCCATCTCGGGTGCGGAATTGGAGCGTCAGGGCATCGAGGGGGCCAAGGCTGTGGGCGTTAAATTTGTGACCACCGAGGCCGTGGGTCTGACCTATACCGATAAACTCACTGTAGAAACCCTCGATGGAGATTACCCAGCGGACGCTGTTATCCTCGCCACAGGTGCTTCACGGGCGACGCCCCGCATCCCGGGGCTGGCGGGCCTCGAGGGCCACGGCGTCAGCTACTGCGCCACCTGCGATGCCTTTTTCTATCGCGGCAAAGATGTGGCCGTGGTAGGCAGCGGCGAATACGCCCTGCATGAGGTGCAGGCGCTCCTGCCGGTGGCGGCCAGCGTTACCCTCCTGCTGAATGGCGCGCCGTCGGCGGCAGAGTTTCCGCCGGAGGTGGCTGTCCGGCCTGAAAAAATCGACGCGATCCTCGGCGAGCAGAAAGTCACCGGCGTCCAGCTGGTCGGCGGCGATGTGGTGAAGCTGGCGGGTGTGTTTGTGGCTCTGGGCGTTGCGGGCAGTACGGCGCTGGCCCGGAAAATTGGTGCTGCTGTGGAGAACGACCGCATCGTGACAGATGAAAAAATGCAGACCACCGTCCCCAGCCTCTACGCCGCCGGAGACTGCACCGGTGGGCTTTTGCAGGTGGCGAAGGCCGTCTATGAGGGCGCTCTGGCAGGCACCGAAGCCGCCAAAGCGCTGCGGAAGGGGTGATTTAAAATGCCGGAAATCCTGCCTATCCCTAAATGCGGCGAGCACCGCCAATGTCTCGCCTGTGCCTTCCCCTTCTGGGACAAGCTGACCGCCGAGCAGCAGGATATGCTCTGCCGCACTACCCGCCCGGTGCGCTATCGCAAGGGAGAGCGGGTCCACAGCCCGGTGGAGAACTGCGTGGGCATCCTGCTGCTGCGCACCGGCCAGTTCCGGGCGTATCTTCTCTCCGACGATGGCCGGGACGTGACCCTCTACCGCCTCTTTGGCGGCGAGATCTGCATCCTCTCCGCCTCCTGCGTTATGGAATCAGTGAACTTTGACCTCTACATCGACGCCGAAGAGGACACCGAGGCCTACTGCATCAGTGCGGGCGTCTTCCGCAGCCTCATGCAGCAGAACGTGGAGGTGCGGTGCTTCGCCTACCAGATGACCGCTGAGCGCTTCTCCGACACCATGTGGACGATGCAGCAGATCCTCTTCATGAGCGCCGACCGACGGCTGGCCATCTTCCTTGCGGATGAGCTTGCCAAGACCGGCGGCGACGATGTCCGTCTGACCCAGGACCAGATGGCAAAGTACATGGGTTCTGCCCGCGAGGTGGTGAGCCGCCTGCTGAAATACTTCGCCGGTGAGGGCATCGTGAAGCTCTATCGCGGCGGGGTAGAGGTATTGGACAAGGAAAGACTGAACCGGATCGCGAGAGGTGAAGCATGATACAGAAAAATGAATTTCCCATTTTGGAATACGATTTCGACTCGACAGAGATATTAAAGCCCAACCACGGGGCGGAGCAGCTAACTCTACCGGAGAAATGCGTCTTTGCTTTTCTGGGGGACACCATCGACTCCTATGCCGCCGAGACGGGCGCGGCAGTTGCAGAGCATTTTGAGACTATCACAAAGACCTACCCGATTTATGTTGTAAAAAATGACGGCGAAGAATTCTGCCTCTGTCAAGCCCCACTGGGAGCGCCCGCTGCGGCGCAGTTTATGGATTGTCTCATTGCTTGCGGGTGCAGAAAAATTGTTACGGCAGGCTCGTGCGGCGTGTTGACCGAAATGGCAGAGAACGAATTTCTTATCCCGACCAAAGCGCTGCGGGATGAGGGCACATCCTATCACTATCTTCCTGCCGCCCGGTATGCAGAACCGGCCTCGGAAGCGGTGCAGGCCATAGAAAAGACCTTCCGTGCGCTGGGTCTTCCCTTCCGTGAGTGCATCACATGGACGACAGACGGCTTTTTCCGAGAAACAAGAGATATGGTGGCGTACCGGAAAGCCGAAGGCTGCGCAACGGTAGAAATGGAATGTGCTGCCCTTGCGGCCTGCGCCAAAAAGCGCGGAGCAGCTTTTGGACAAATTCTGTACACAGCGGATTCCCTTGCAAATGCAGAGCAGCATGATGACCGTGACTGGGGAAAGGATTCGCTGCGGAAAGCGTTGGAACTCTGCGTAGAAGTTCTGAGAATGTGGTGAACCATATAAAAATCGCAGAGAGTCGTTGAAACTGCTTGACATTTGAAAAGCTGGTCGGAGATTTGAACGGCGCATACAGCCGCCGCATCAATTTACAGCACAGACTGGTCTATCAGATCTATGAGGAAGAAAAGACCATCAAAATTCTGAGTCTTTGGACTCACTACGAGCGATAAAAAATGCCATCGTGCCTAAGCGCGATGGCATTTTTACTATCAGCGGGAATTACCCTTTGCACCCCTGCTCTTCCCAGTCGCCGAAGTCAGAGACGTCGGCGATTTTAGTCGGGTCGAACTTACCGTTTTCGTCCTTGGGGGCGACGGCGGGGCCGGCCTCCACGGGGTTCGGGTTCGGAGCCTCGGGGTCACAGACCGGGCGCTCTTCGCTCAGGTCGGGCAGAGTCACAGGCTCTGCGGCCTCAGCGGGCGCTGCCTCCGTCTCAGGGGCGGCGGGCTCCTCAGCGGGAGCGGTCTCTTCTGCCGGTGCGGCGGCTTCGGCCTCTGCCTTGGCCTCACCCTCGGCGTATGCCTCGGCGGTCTTGGCGGCCTCTGCGTCGTCCTTTTCGGCTTCCTCGGGGAACTCGATGGATTCGATGATGGGTGCGGCCTTCTCGTTCAGGAGCTTGTCCATGATGACGATAGCGGCACCGGTGGCCGCCACAGCGGCGGCAGTACCCAGAATGCGGAAGATTGCTTTCATGCCATGACCTCCTTGGTTATGTTGCAGTTAGGAGAAGGTGACAACATCGTTCAGCGGCTTCTCGGCAGGCTCCACCGACAGTGCGGTGAGCACCGGGCCTTTGCCGCGGTAGATGTTATGGAACTTATAGCCGACCTTTGCGGTCACTTTGACCCATGCCCGCTGCTCGAGGGCCTTGTAGCCGTCGTAGCTGCAGGGGAAGCCCACGAACTGGATGTCCTGCACGCAGCAGGTCATGGCGAACCGGCCCGGCACGAAACTGTTCTTGCCGGCGCGGTTGGTCTGGCAGACCTGTGCGAGGAACTTGACGGTCTTGCCCGCGTACTTCTGGGGCTCGTCCTGACAGTCCATATACCAGATGCCGTAATCGTCGTCCGGGATGTCGATGACCGGGGCGTTGATGTCGAAGGGCAGCGGGTCAGGGATGTCGTCGTAAGCCACGCTGCCGTCCTTGAACTCGTAGGCGATGTCGCACTTGCGGGAGGCCTGACGCACCAGCTTGTGCAGCTCCTGACGGGCGGCGTCGTTGTTGACGGCCTCGGCGCGGTTGAAGACGATGAGCTCACTGCGGGCGATCTTGTCCAGCATCAGCGCACGCATGGAGTTGTCGCGGGCGTAGGTCAGCGCGGTGGTGCCGTCGGCGGTGGCGATGCACTGGTAGACGATCCAGTTCTCAGGCAGATTGTTTGCCAGGTCCTGCAGCATCCACATACCGTTATACTCGATGACCACGCGGCCTGCGTCGGCCTCCTTAGCCAGCTTTGCGAGGTTCTGGGGGTTCAGCTCGGCCTTGTCCTCGAGGTTGTAGAGCGTCACGCCGGGGAAGGCGAACTTCTTCTCATTGTACTCTTCTTCGCCCTCCTCGCAGACCAGCAGAAGGGTCTTGTCGCCGGAGTCGAAGTTGGGGTCTTCAAAAGTCTCCTGAATGAACTTGGTCTTGCCGCTCTCGAGGAAGCCCACAAACAGGTAAACCGGGATCTCATTTGCCATAATCTTTTATCCTTTCAGGGTCGATCAGCAGCCGAACAGTGCGGCGATGGCCTTTTCATCCAGCTTGGAGCCGATGACCACCAGCTTGCCGCCGACGTCTGCACCGCGTGCGCGGACTTCCCACTCGCCGGGAACGTAGTCGAACTCCAGCCAGCCGTCTGCGCCGCCGTCCACGATGCCCTTGGAGCGGAGGATCATGCCGTAATTGCCGGTGTCCAGCTCGGTGAGGGCGTGCTCAATGTCAGCCTTGGAGAATTTCTTGGCCGTCTCGACGCCCCAGCTGGTGAAGACCTCATCGGCGTCGTGGTCATGATGATGGTGATGATGGCCGCAGCAGCAATGCTCGTCGTGGTCATCATGGTCGTGGTGGTGATGATGCTCATGCTCGTCTTCATCATCGTCATCGTGGTCATGATGATGCTCATGCTCGTCTTCATCATCGTCGTCGTCATCATGATGATGGCCGCAGCAGCAATGCTCATCATGGTCATCATCGTGGTCGTGGTGATGATGGTGTTCGTGCTCCTCTTCCTCGTCCTCGTGGGCGTGCTCCTCGTTGGCCTTGGCAGCCATAGCGATCAGCTCAGCCTTGAAGTCGTCCTTGGTGGACATGGCCTTCAGGATCTGCTCGCCGGTCAGGGCGTCCCAGGCGGTGGTGACGATGGTAGCGGTGGGGTTCTTCTCACGCAGCATGGCCACAGCGGCGGCGATCTTTTCCTCGGTGGCGCTCTGGGTGCGGCTCAGGATGATGCAGCTTGCGTGGCTGATCTGGTCGTCGTAGAACTCACCGAAGTTCTTCATATACATCTTGACCTTGTTGACGTCGGCCACGGTAACGAAGCTGCTCAGCTGAACATCCAGATGCTCGGCCACGCCCTCGACAGCGCGGGTCACGTCGGACAGCTTGCCGACGCCGGAGGGCTCGATAACGATGCGGTCGGGGTGGTACTGCTCCACCACCTGCTGCAGAGCGGCGCGGAAATCGCCCACCAGAGAGCAGCAGATGCAGCCGGCGTTCAGCTCATTGATCTGGATGCCGGACTCCTTCAAAAAGCCGCCGTCAATGCCGATCTCGCCGAACTCGTTCTCGATGAGCACGACCTTCTGGCCTGCAAAGGACTCTTTGATAAGCTTCTTGATAAGGGTGGTCTTACCGGCGCCAAGGAAGCCGGAGAAAATATCGATCTTGGTCATAGTCTGAAATGCCTCTTTCTTTTATGCAGACGCCGCAAAGGCGCTGCCCAGCAGGCCCGTCGGGCCTTACAAGCAGTCCGGGCCGCTGAGTGCTGACCCGGAAAAATTCCTACACTCCTATTATAACAAGGCTGTCAATGGCAAACCGGCCTTTTTGATGAGAAATTTGTAACATTTTTTGCAATTTGCTTGCGTTTTCGGGCGGCAGGATCAAAATGATGCCTGCGAATTGCATTCTGCGCCCCGGAATGATACAATAAGGTACAGCAAACCATCGCCGCCGGACGTTTTTCCGGCAGAATAAAGAAAGAAGGCTTTTTGACATGAGCATGAATACCGTTCCCGAGCGTCTGGCCGCCCTGCGCGAGGCCATGAAGGCAAACGGCGTGGACATCTACCTCATCCCGGTGGGAGACCCGCACGCCAGCGAGTATATGCCCGACCACTACACTGCCCTGACCTACTTCTCCGGCTTCCACGGCGAGAACTCCAACTTCGTCGTCACCATGACCGAGAGCGCTGTCTGGGCCGATGGCCGTTACTTCGTGCAGGCCGAGAAGGAGATCGCTGGCACGGAGATCCAGCTGATGCGGATGGGCGAGCCGGGCGTGCCGACTGCCGAGCAGTACTGCGGCAAAGTCCTGCCCGAGGGCGGCAAGCTGGGCCTCTGCGGCCTGACTGCTTCCTGCGGTCTGGTGCGCAGCCTGCAGAAAGAACTGGACGCCAAGAAAGGCACCATCAAGCTGCTGAACCTCGAGGACGAGCTGTGGACGGAGGGCCGTCCCGCCCTGCCTGCTACCCCGGCATGGCTCCTGCCGAAAGAGTACGCAGGCTTCTCCCCTGCCGAGAAGCTGGGCCAGCTGCGTGCGAAGCTCTCTGAGCTGGGCTGCACCGCACAGCTGGTAGGCAAGCTGGACAATCTGGCATGGCTGCTCAATCTGCGTGCGATGGACATCCAATGCACCCCTTATGCAATGGCTTACTGCTATGTGACCCCCGATAAGGCGACGCTCTTCATCAACACCGCCCGCGTCAGCGCTGAGGCTGCTGCGGAGCTGAAGGAGAACGGCGTGGAGCTGGCTGAGTACGACGATGTGCTTACCTTCCTCGCCGCCCAGACCGAAGAACAGACCGTTCTGGCCGACCCCGTTTCCGTCAACTACGCTGTTTACCAGACCCTGCAGGCCAACCCGGCTCTGACCGTCAAGGACGAGGCCGACCCCCTGCTGCCCATGAAGGGCGTCAAGAACGAAGTCGAGCTGGCTCACACCCGCGAAGCTCACATCCGCGACGGCGTGGCTATGGTGCGCTTCCAGATCGAGCTGGAGAACCGTCTGGCCGCCGGCGAAGAGCTGACCGAGCTGACCATCGACGAGATCCTCCACAAGTACCGCAGCGCACAGGACAAGTTCCTGACCGAGAGCTTCGGCACCATTGCAGCTTACGGCCCCAACGCCGCCATGATGCACTACCACGCCACCGAGGAAGACCACGCAAAGCTCGAGAAGAAGGGCTTCTTGCTGGTGGACAGCGGCGCGACCTATATGGACGGCACCACTGACATCACCCGCACCTACCCGCTGGGTGGGCTGACGGAGGACGAGCGCCTGTTCTACACCTGGACTTTACAGTGCCACATCGACATCGCCCGGGCTGTCTGGCTGGACTACTGCGACGGCCATATGCTGGACACCGTCGCCCGTGAGCCGCTGTGGCGCCACCTCATCAACTACCGCTGCGGCACCGGCCACAGCGTCAGCCACGTGGGCAACGTCCACGAAGGCCCCCACGCCCTGAACGGCCGCAACACCACCGTTTTCAAGCCGGGCATGATCGTCACCGACGAGCCGGGCGTCTATGAAGGCGGCGTCGTGGGCATCCGCATCGAGAATGAGCTGGAGTGCTACCACAAAGCATCCAACCAGTACGGCGAGTTCCTCGCCTTCCGTCCGGTGACGTTCGTGCCCATCGCCACCTCCCCCATCGTCCCGGGCGTTTTGAGCCGCGACGAGCTGGATTGGCTGAACGCCTACCACCGCGAGGTCTTCGAGAAGCTGGCTCCCCGCCTGACCGAGGACGAGCGCGACTGGCTGGCTAAGAAGTGTGCCGCCATCGGAGCGTAAAATTCCTCTAAAAGGCTCCCCTATTAGGGGAGCTCCGCGACATGCCCGTGTCAGCGGGATGGAGCGGTGAGAGGTTGAATTTCAACAAAAGCGGGAGGCCCCGCAGGGGCCTCCCGCTTTTCTTTAGGATGAGATCTCTGCCTTGTGCTCTTTCCAGTAGGCTTTCGCCTCGTCGATGACCTTCTTGAAGGGGCCGGAGGGGTAAGTGCTTTCGGCAATGTCGATGAGGAATTTGTAGAGCTGGGGCCGCACCTGCTCATACATCCCAAGCCGGGTGTAGAGGTCCTTGTAGTAGTGGAACACCTGGATCTTGTTCTGCACCAGAGTGGCAGGCTTTATCTGGGTGTGGCAGATGCTCTGAGGGTTCTGGACGTAGTAGTAGCCGGGCTGCGGGATGGACGCAAAGACTTCGGCGTACTGGATATACTGCATGTTGAACACGAGGTCTTCGGCCCAGCGCATCTCGCTGGTAAAGCGGATGTCGTGCCGGGTGAGGATGTCGCGGCGGTAGAGCTTGTTCCAGAGCACGCTGTAAAAGTAAGAGGCGGGCTTGTCCATCAGGCGGCGGGCGAAGGTGTCCTTGTCGTAGACGCCCTCGGGCAGGAAACCGTATTCCCGGTTCTCCGGCGGGCGTGCAACGTGCATGACGCCGAGGTCGTCCTGGATCTTTTCCAGCACCTGTTCCGGCTTTGACGCCCCGGCGGGGATGACCATGGTGTAGGGCGAGATGACGAGGTCGGCACCGGTCTTCTCTGCCGCCTCCACCAGCCGGGCGGTGTAGTCCGGGGCGATGTAGTCATCGCTGTCCACGAACTGGACGTACTTACCGCCGGCAAGCTTCAGGCCGAGGTTCCGGGTGTCGGACACGCCGGAGTTTGCCTTGTCCACCAGCAGGATGCGGCTGTCCTTTTTGCGGAACTCCTCGCAGACGGGCAGGCTCTTATCTTTGGAGCCGTCGTTGATGACGATGAGCTCGAGGTTCTTGTACTCCTGCCCGCAGATGCTTTCGAGGCAGCGGCTCAGGTGGCTCTGGGCATTGTACACAGGGACGATGATGCTGACGAGAGGCATTTCCATAGCAGTTTCTCCTTCTGTTTTTTATAGCAATGATACTCCCGCCGGGCCGAAAAAGCAAGCGCCGGCGGCAGGCCCGAAAGGGGGCTTCGGAATGATATTTCATATCGCGGTGTGCAGCCCGGACAGCGTCCTCCGCAGCCGGGTGGAGCGGCAGTGTCTCGACTATTATGCCCGGCGGGACGACGCCTGCATCATCGAGCAGCTGGACAGCCCGGAGGCCCTGCTGGCCCGGGACGACGCCGGGGAGCGGTACGAGCTGTACCTCATTGAGCTGCCGTCCACGGCAGCCGCCGCGTCGCTGCGGGCAGCGGCTGCACTCCGCAGCCGGGGGCGGCGCAGCCCGCTGGCTTTTCTGGCCCACACGCCCGCCCACGCCTACAGTGCCTACCGGGTGGACGCCATGCAGTATTTATTGCTGCCTGTCCCGCCGGAACAGCTGGACGCTCTGCTGGCCCGGGCCACCGAGCCGGAGTACGGCCCGGCCATCCCGGTAGCCACGGCGTCGGGTCTGCGGGTGCTGCCCTTCGCGGACATCGAATACCTCGAGTGTACCCACCATGTGGTGCATTTCCATCTCGCCAGCGGCGAGGATGTGCCGTCCCTGTCTGTCCGGGTGCCGTTCGCACAGGTGGCCCAGCCGCTTTTGGCGGATGAGCGCTTCGTCCAGCTTCATCGCTCCTATGTGGTCAATCTGGCGGCGGTGTCCCAGCTGGCGGCGGGTGAGTTCTGGATGCAGAGCGGCGCACGGGTCCCTGTTCCCCGCGGGCGGGAGCCTGCAGCCCGCACGGCGCTGAAAGATTATCTGGAAAAGCAGTTCCGATAAAGCAATGGGGAGGCCCAGAAGAGCCTCCCCATTGCTTTATAATTTTGTCCAGTCCAGCTGCGTCCAATCCGTTATGTACTGGTCGGCGAGGCGCTGCAATTCGGGCTTATCGGCAGCGCTGGTCTCATCCTCGATGTCGATGAGGTAAAAGCCGCACTGCCTGGCCGTACGGGTGGCGTAGACAGCGTCCTCGCAGACAACGGCGTCGGCGGGTTCGCTGCCGCCCAGCTGCTCGAGGACTTCGCGGAACACCTCGGGGTGGGCCTTGCTCTTTGCGCCCTGCGCGGTGTAGAAGAACTCGAAATAGTCTGCGACGCCCAGCCGGGTGAGCACTTCTTCGCACTGCTCTGCCCAGGTGTTGGAGCAGATGCACATCCGCACGCCCTCGGCTTTCAGCCGGGCCAGCATCTCCCGGACGCCGGGCTTCAGCTCAACTTTTTTGTACAGGTCCCGGATGACCTGCCGCATGGCAGGCTCGTAGTCCCGCAGGGTCAGGGGCAGATCGTAGGTGCGGATGAGATACTCCGCGCCCTCCACCATCCCCATGCTCAGCAGAACATCGTGGATGCCGGGTCTTGCGGTGTGGCCATAGCGGCGCAGCAGCTCCAGCGGTGCGCCCTGCCACACCACGGTCATACTGTCGGTAAGGGTGCCGTCCATGTCGAAAATCCATTGCTTGCGGTGCATCTGTCGTCCTCCTGAATCGTTCTGGCAAGGTGAATTTATTATAGCACATTTTTTGTTACAAAAACAGAGAGAAATCTCCCGGGAAATATGCTATAATCTAGGCAAAACCGGAACACATCAAAGGAGGCAGAAAACATGGCGCAGAACAACACCCCCATAAGGGCGCTGGTGCTGGCAGGCGGCGGTGCACGCGGCAGCTATCAGGTGGGCGTCTGGCGGGCGCTCGCCGAGCTGGGCTGGCGGCCCCAGATCATCACGGGCACCAGCGTGGGCAGCCTCAACGGTGCGATGTTCGCCCTCGACCTCTACGAGACGGCCCGGGATATGTGGCTTACCATCCGCAGTCAGGATGTGATAGAGCTGCCCGCCGAGGACGCGCCCCTGCCGGAGCTGCACGCCTTTCTCAAGGACGCCGTGACGCAGGGCGGCATGGACGTCACCCCGCTGGAAGAGATCGTGGAGCGGGTGCTGGACGAGGACGCCCTCCGCCGCAGCCCCATCCGGCTGGGTCTCGTCACGGTGGAGCAGAAGACGCTCAAGGCCCGGGAGCTTCCGCTGGAAGAGATCCCGGAGGGAAAGGTGAAAGACTACCTGCTGGCCTCGGCGGCCTGTTTCCCGGCCCTGCGCGCCCACACCATCGACGGCGTTTCCTATCTGGACGGCGGCTACCGGGACAATATGCCCACGGCGCTGGCCCAGAAGATGGGGGCGGAAGAGCTGGTCTGCGTGGACCTTGAGGGCGTGGGCATCACCCGCCCCAACCGCACCGGCCTGCCCACGACCCTCATCCGGAGCTACTGGGAGCTGGGCGACATCCTTCACTTCGACCCCGCCACCGCCCGGCGGAACATCGAGCTGGGCTATCACGATACCCTGCGGGCCTTTGGGCGGCTGCGCGGCTGTGCCTACGCTGTGGACAGCGGGGCCGGGAGCAGCGCGGACGCCGCCGCATTCCATGCGGCCTTTGAGGCCGTCCAGAAGGAGGTGCGGGAGAAGCACCCCTCCACCCTGACGGCGGACATTGCCCTCCTGCTGGCGAAGCTCTCGGATGCCGAGCTGGCCCCGCTGGAAGCCGTCGCCGAGGATGTGGGCGTGGACCCTGCCCCCTACTATACCACCCGCAGCTTGGGAGAAGCGTTCCTTGCAAAATGCGACTTTGAGCGCCTTTCGCGCTTCGGGCCGCTGTTCGAGGGCGAGGCAGGCCCGGCACAGGCCGCGCGGGCCGCGCTGCTGCCCAACACCTTTTTGCAGGCACTGGTC
>OHBG01000902.1_pt1 | contig 11407 bp, 8 predicted proteins | sample 1577351 | NCBI WGS metagenome assembly OHBG01 (sample SAMEA3879596, study PRJEB24766) | human gut metagenome | biome: human-associated habitat; feature: feces | place: USA | collected 1985/1987 | reverse complement strand
GTGGAAGCGCCATTCTGGCACACGAACGCCTCTCGATAGTTGACCCGCAAAGCGGAGGACAGCCCTTATACTCCCCCGACCGGAAACAAGCGCTCGCCGTGAACGGTGAAATCTACAACCATCGGGATATCCGCGCCCGCTATGCCGGACAATATGATTTTCAGACCGGAAGCGACTGTGAAGTGATTCTTGCCCTTTATAAAGATAAAGGCATCCACTTTCTGGAAGATATTAGCGGTATCTTTGCTTTCGTTCTTTATGATGAGGAAAAGGATGAATTTCTGATTGCCCGTGATCCGATAGGGGTTATTCCTTTATATATAGGAAAAGATTCCGAAGGACACATCTACTTTGGCAGCGAGCTCAAGGCACTCGAAGGATTCTGCGACGAGTACGAGCCCTTCCTTCCCGGACACTACTATCACAGTAAAGAAGGAAAAATGAAACGCTGGTATACCCGCGACTGGATGGATTATGAAAAAGTGGCGAAAGAAAACGGCACCTCTCCCTGCCGGCAGATTCATGACGCTCTTGAAGAAGCAGTACACCGCCAGCTGATGTCCGATGTACCCTACGGAGTGCTTCTGTCGGGAGGGCTGGATAGCTCTGTCATTTCCGCCATTGCCAAGAAGTATGCAGCCAAACGTATTGAAACGGACGGTGCAAGCGATGCCTGGTGGTCGCAGCTCCACTCCTTTGCTGTCGGCCTGAAGGGTGCACCGGACTTAGTCAAGGCACGCGAAGTAGCCGAATACATCGGTACTGTTCATCACGAAATAAACTACACCCTTCAGGAAGGGCTCGATGCAATCCGGGATGTCATTTATTTCATCGAGACATACGATGTCACTACCGTCCGGGCTTCCACACCGATGTATCTATTGGCACGTGTCATCAAGTCGATGGGCATCAAGATGGTACTAAGCGGTGAAGGTGCCGACGAAATCTTCGGCGGTTACCTCTATTTCCACAAAGCACCCGATGCCCGTACCTTTCACGAAGAGACCGTACGCAAACTGTCTAAACTGCATCTATACGATTGTCTTCGCGCCAATAAGAGCCTGGCAGCGTGGGGAGTGGAAGGACGTGTCCCTTTCCTCGACAAAGAGTTTCTCGATGTGGCAATGCGGCTTGATCCCAAAGTAAAAATGGCTCCGGGAAAAGTCATCGAAAAGAAAGTCCTGCGTGAAGCCTTTGCGGGTATGCTCCCCTCCGGCATCGCTTGGCGCCAAAAGGAGCAGTTCAGTGACGGTGTAGGATATAGTTGGATAGATACGTTGAAAGAGATCACCGCAACGGCTGTCAGTGACGACCAGATGGCACACGCTGCAGAACGTTTTCCCATCCATCCCCCAATGAATAAGGAAGAGTATTACTACCGCAGTATCTTCGAAGAGCACTTCCCCAGTGAAAGCGCTGCCCGCAGTGTGCCCAGCATTCCCAGTGTAGCCTGTTCGACAGCCGAGGCACTAACATGGGACACCGCATTCAAGAACCTGAACGATCCCAGCGGACGTGCCGTAAAAGGGATACACGTAGAAGCATATTAAAAAGGGGGTAACTCTAATAGGCAAAGGGTGTAGCCATCGGACGTTCAGGGTGTAGCCCCGACAAACGGATGGCTACACCCTATCCACAGAAGCGTTGCTCCTACCCATACTCCCATTTTCGGTACACAGGAATGTATTGTAAAGAGATTTAAAAGAAATTTATAGCTTTGTTTAACGCAGATTAGCATCCTTATCCTGCTCATTTGCGTTACTTTTTATATCTTTGAAGGCGAACCAAAAACTGAAATATATGAAAATAAAAAAACTTCTGCTTGCCTCTGCCTTACTTTTCTCGGCATATAATGTCTCTGCACAAACCCAGGTTATTGCCCATCGCGGATTCTGGAAAACCGAGGGTTCTGCGCAAAACAGTATCGCCGCCTTGCTAAAAGCCGACTCCATCGGATGCTATGGTTCGGAGTTTGATGTATGGCTGGCAGCCGATGACCAGTTAGTGGTCAACCATGATCCCACATTCAAAGGGAAAAGGATGGAAAACTCACCTTCCACCGCACTGACAGCCATCAAACTGGATAATGGGGAGAGCCTGCCTACCCTTGCCAAATACTTGAAAGCGGCACAACCGCTACACACCCGGTTGATTCTTGAGCTGAAAGCACACAGCACCCCACTCCGCGAAACGAAAGCCATCGAAAAAATCGTTGCCCTGGTCAAAGACATGGGACTGGAGGAACGGATGGAATACATCACCTTCTCCCTGCATGCCACAAAAGAATTTATCCGCTTGGCTCCGGAAGGCACTCCCGTCTACTATCTTGACGGTAACCTGTCACCCAAGGAGCTGAAAGAATTAGGATGTGCCGGGCCGGACTATCATTACACAGTATTCCGCAAACATCCCGAATGGATCCGGGAATGCCATGATTTGGGCATGAAAGTGAATGCTTGGACTGTGAACAAGACGGATGACATGAAATGGCTGATCGATCGTAAAGTAGATTTCATCACCACCAATGAACCGGTACAACTGCAAAATCTGTTGAAAAAATAAATCTCCGTATCCAATCATTTTTTTAATTCTCCCTTGAGTGAGTACACGCCCACTCAAGGGAGTTTTTTCAATCCCGACTTCGTGTCTCATAGCTACAAAAACCATTCCGTATCTATTTAAAATGTTACTTTTACGATTCAGCATACCATATTTACAATTTAGCAACTACCGTTTACAATTCAGAAAATAAACTTGAAAAGAAATAAAGCAAACGTTCTATCTTTGAGCAAAAGAAAATATATAACTTTAAAAAATTAGAATCATGAAAAAGTTATCAGTATTACCGGTGTTGCTGTTATTCGTTTGTCTGGGAAATGTACAGGCACAAACAGCAAAAGAAATGACACGTAAACAAAAGAAAGCTGAACAGGAATTACTGGATCAAGCATTATTTGATGAAGCCAAACAGGCAATTACCATGAAAAATTTCATTTTAGAGGCCAACCATGTGATATTTAAGTACGGTACATCGGCCTTCGTTTCTTCGAATACAAATTTTGTAGCAGTAAAAGATGACAAGGCCGTGGTTCAGGTAGCTTTCAACATACCCGTTAGCGGTCCTAACGGTTTGGGTGGTATCACCGTCGAAGGTAGTACCTCCAACTACAAACAGACTACCGACAAAAAAGGAAATATATTCGTATCAATGAGCGTAATGGGAACCGGAATATCCGCACAAGTAAACATTCGCTTGGACAAGGGAAGTAATAATGCGTCGGTAGATATAAGTCCGAACTTCAATTCAAATCGTTTCACACTGACCGGAAGTTTACTTCCTTTGACTAAAGCTAACGTTTTCAAAGGTACATCACTTTAAGGTAAAAAGATTGTTTTCAGGCCATAATCAAGTATTAAAGTAATAATTACATTACCCCTAAAAGTGAATTACCGGACGGAATTACGGAATAAGAGAATAACGCCAGTTTCCGCATAGGCATTTGTTTATACTATTTTCCGAGAAACAAGAGGTTGCCCAGAACCATTGTGATATTTTGTGTCTCCTCTTGTTTTTTTTACTAAATTTGTAATATACACATAAAATCTACAATCAATATGCGACAAAAATACAATCATTTGTTCAATGGCTTGCTATTCTCAGGGTTAGCATCTTTTTCATATCTGTTTCTCGTGCTGTACTCCGACTTGACTCCGAAGCATTTGGAAGTATTGATTTCTTTTAAGTCGTTCATATTGATACTTGCCGCTTTTAATCTGGTTGGTTTCGGAGTATTGATGATCCACAACTGGCAGAAGCGCAGTTTCCAGTTCCTGGTCAAACGTAAAGATCGATTAATTATTGACTGCATCCTTACTGCGATCATACTGTTTTTGATGAATTATCTGGTCTGGTCAATAGTAAAAGCCATATTTGAGGTTCCCGAACCTTTTATCCTAAAAGGCCGAGGATTAAGAATAATAGCCCTGGTCTGGTTAGTAGAAATGGTGATAACCAATCTAACTTTGACTATCAACTTCTACAGGCAATTGGTTCTTTTGCACGAAAAGGCAGAGCAATTTGAAGAAGCTTCCATAAAAGCCCAATACGTAGCCTTACAGAATCAACTGAATCCGCATTTTCTTTTCAACAGCCTCAATACGCTTATCTCCGAAATAGAATATTCTCCCCGAAACGCCGTTCTATTCACCCAGCGCTTGTCCGACGTATACCGGTATATATTACAAAGCCAGCAACAGCGCTTGGTTACTTTAAAATCGGAATTGTCTTTCATTGATTCCTACATCTTTCTTCATAAAGTTCGTTTAGGAGATTGTATCCGAATTGATAACAAGGTAGAGTTACACAATTACGATTTGAAGTTACCTTCGTTGGCCCTACAGTTATTAGTAGAAAACGTCATTAAACACAACATTATTAATATGGATTATCCGATGAAGATACTGATTGATTACGAACAACAAAGTGGTATGTTGGCGGTAACCAATGAAATTAGAGTAAAGCCCAATGTAGCTACTACGGGAATGGGGCTAAAGAATCTTTCAATCCGCTATCGCCTGATATGCGATAAGAATATCCTCATAGAAAGTAATACTAATTATTTCACCGTTAAAGTTCCCCTATTAAATGAATAAAATTACAGCTGTTATTATTGAAGACGAAATTCCGGCGGCCCGCCGATTGAATAAGATCATAAATGAAATACGTCCCGAATGGCAAGTCACGATATTGCCCGGCAGTGTAGAAAAAAGTGTAGAATGGTTTAATAAGAATCCACATCCGGATATTGTTTTTCTTGATATACAACTGACAGACGGCATTTCATTCACATTTATCGAACAAGCACGTCCGGAGAGCACTATCATCTTTACCACTGCATACGATGAATATGCTATTAGGGCTTTTGCCGTCAATAGCATTGACTATTTACTTAAACCGATAGACAGTGTCCGGCTGGAAGAAGCTATTGCCAAGTTCGAACATCTTACCACCAAATATCTGGTACAGGAGCAAAAGACAACCGATCTAATAGACATTTTACAAAACATAGCCAATCCGTGCAAAAAGTATCGCACCCGTTTTCTTATATCAGGCGAAGATAAACTTTTTACCCTGCAAGTTGAAGATATCGCCTATTTCTATTCTGAAAACAAAATAACTTTTGCCGTTACCAAGCAAAACAGGGAACATATTATCGATCTCTCTCTGGACAGGCTGATGGAACAACTCAATCCGGATATCTTTTTCCGAAGTAGCCGGCAGACAGTGATCAGTATTAACGCTATTGAGCGGATTGAATCGTATTTTCTGGGAAAAGCCATTTTACATGTAAAACCTCCTTTTAAAGATAAGATAATCGTCAGCCGTGATAAAATACCTCAGTTGAAACTTTGGTTAAACTACTAAAAGCATTACATATCTTAGACATTTGAAATTGTTTTATCTCCTCCATCATTGATACAGAGATTTAACTGTATCCAACTTCGGACTCAAATACATATTCTGATACAGTCCGGTTAGCCGCACACAAAAAGAAAGCATTTAAGAAGAAAGAGGTTTCATTCTGTCAGGATGGAGCCTCTTTCCTCTTTTATAAAGATGCCCAATTGATCTAAATCAATTCATCTATCCTATCCCAAAATCCTAAAAGAGACACAGAACAAAATCGCTTCATTACAGTTTATTAAAAATACGCAGCATTCTTATTTCAATTCAGAAGTAAAAACAGGCAGAAATATCAAAAAGTGAAAGATCTCTTAAAATAAATAGATATAAGACATGATTTTGATAGAAATACAAAACAAAAAGTCATATCTTTGCATAGTAATAAAACAAAAGGATACACCAATCGATTAATACAGATCAAAATGACAAGAACGATTCAATTCGCCAAAATGCATGGGGCAGGAAACGATTACATCTATGTAAATACCCTCAGGTTTCCTATCCGCAATCCCGGTAAAACAGCCATCGAATGGAGTGCCTGCCATACGGGGATCGGCAGTGACGGGCTCGTTTTGATCGGTCATTCGGACAAAGCAGATTTCAGCATGCGCATATTCAATGCCGACGGTTCGGAAGCAATGATGTGCGGTAACGCAAGCCGGTGCATCGGCAAGTATCTTTATGAATACGGACTGACCTCAAAAAACATCATCACCTTGGAAACCCTCTCGGGTATCAAAGTGCTGAAACTGCACCTTGAAGCCCAAACGGTAAAAGCCGTAACGGTTGATATGGGTGTACCACTGGAAACCGGAACAATAGATTTCGACAACAAATTTCCATTCGTCTCCACGCAAGTATCGATGGGGAATCCGCACCTCGTCACCTTCGTGGACGATATCCGGAGTATAGACCTTCCGGAGATCGGCCCGAAGCTGGAAAGACATCCGCTTTTCCCCGACCGTACGAACGTGGAGTTTGCACAGATAACAGGAGAAAACAAGATCCGTATGCGGGTGTGGGAAAGGGGATCGGGCATTACACAGGCCTGCGGGACAGGCGCCTGTGCAACAGCCGTAGCGGCCCATCTCACCGGACGGACGGGACGAACCGTAGATATCGTGATGGACGGAGGCACACTGACTATAGAATGGGACGAAGCAACAGACCATGTATACATGACCGGACCGGCAGTTAAAGTATTCGACGGAACAATAGAACTAAGAGAATAGTTAATGGATTTCAGGTATCAGTCCATTTGATAAGGTATAAAGATTTAGTTTTCAGGAATAACATTTCAAACTTAAAACAAGAACAATATGGCATTAGTAAACGAACATTTTTTGAAATTACCGGGAAGCTACTTGTTCTCGGACATAGCGAAGAAAGTCAATACTTTTAAAATAACACACCCGAAGCAGGACATCATCCGGCTGGGGATCGGCGATGTGACCCGTCCCCTTCCGAATGCCTGCATCGAGGCCATGCACAAGGCAGTCGAAGAGATGACGTCTACCGAAACCTTTCGCGGATACGGTCCCGAACAAGGATACGATTTCCTGATTGAGGCCATTATCAAAAACGACTATGCTCCACGGGGTATCCATCTTTCGCCTACGGAAGTATTTATCAACGACGGCGCCAAAAGTGATACGGGTAATATCGGAGACATTCTCCGTCACGACAACAGCGTAGGGGTCACAGATCCCATTTATCCGGTTTATATCGACAGCAATGTGATGTGCGGACGTGCCGGAGTGCTGGATACCGAAAGTGGCAAATGGAGCAACGTCACTTATATGCCTTGCACCGCCGAAAATCATTTCATCCCGGCCATTCCGGAGAAACGCATCGACATCGTCTACCTCTGTTATCCCAATAATCCCACCGGTACAACGCTGACAAAAGCCGAACTGAAGAAATGGGTGGATTACGCACTGGCTAATGATACCCTGATCCTGTTTGACGCAGCTTACGAGGCCTACATTCGGGAACCGGATATCCCCCACTCTATCTACGAAATCAAAGGAGCCAAGAAATGTGCCATCGAATTCCGCAGCTTCTCGAAAACAGCAGGTTTCACCGGAATACGCTGCGGATATACCGTTGTGCCGAAAGAGCTGACGGCAGCCACACTCGAGGGAGAACGTATCCCCCTGAACCGGATGTGGAACCGCCGCCAATGCACCAAGTTCAACGGAACGTCTTATATCACCCAACGTGCCGCAGAGGCGGTTTATAGCCCCGAGGGGAAAGAACAGATACAGGAAACGATCAATTATTATATGACAAACGCCCGCATCATGAAAGAAGGACTGGAATCCACCGGACTGAAAGTATACGGAGGAGTAAACGCACCTTATTTGTGGGTAAAGACTCCCAATGGAACCAGTTCGTGGCGTTTCTTCGAACAAATGCTGTACGAAGCCAATGTAGTGGGAACTCCGGGAGTCGGTTTCGGCCCCAGCGGAGAAGGTTACATCCGCCTGACGGCATTCGGCGAACGAAACGATTGCATCGAGGCAATGCGGCGCATCAAAAACTGGCTGTAAAGCTTTCATGTGATACGGGTAACATGAATACAAAGCAGAGATGAATACGGTTTCACCACAGATTGACGCGGATTAAAGAATTATTCCGTTGATGATTAAGATTTAAAAATCTGTGGAAATCCGTGTAATCTGTGGTGAATCAAAACCCAAACAGTTTATAAATAATTCAATCATTATGTCAAAACTCAGATTCAGAGTCGTAGAAACGGCCTTTAAGAAAAAAGCCGTAGAAGTGGCAACTCCCACCGAACGCCCGTCGGAATACTTCGGGATGTACGTTTTCAACAAGGAAAAGATGTTTAAGTACCTGCCAAGCCATGTGTTCAGCAAACTCACCGATGTGATTGACAACGGCGCACCACTGGATCGCAGTATCGCCGACGAGGTTGCAGCCGGTATGAAGAAATGGGCCATCGAGATGGGGGCCACACACTATACCCATTGGTTTGCTCCACTGACCGAAGGCACTGCCGAAAAGCACGACGCTTTTGTAGAACATGATGGAAAAGGGGGGATGATGGAAGAATTCACCGGAAAACTGCTGGTTCAGCAGGAACCGGATGCCTCGTCTTTCCCGAACGGAGGTATCCGCAACACTTTCGAAGCTCGTGGTTACAGTGCATGGGACCCCTCCTCACCCGCTTTCATTGTAGACGATACGCTGTGCATACCGACTATCTTCATCGCCTATACAGGTGAATCGCTCGACTACAAAGCACCGTTACTGAAAGCGCTGAGGGCAGTAGACAAAGCTGCTGTAGCCGTTTGCCGTTACTTCAATCCGGATGTAAAAAAAGTATATGCCTACCTGGGATGGGAACAAGAGTACTTCCTGGTAGACGAAGGCTTATACGCCGCCCGTCCGGACCTGCTGCTGACCGGACGTACCCTGATGGGACACTCTTCGGCTAAGGATCAGCAATTGGAAGATCATTACTTCGGCTCCATCCCTCCACGTGTCACAGCCTTTATGAAAGAGCTTGAAATAGAATGCCACAAACTGGGCATACCGGTGAAAACCCGTCACAACGAAGTAGCTCCCAACCAGTTCGAACTGGCCCCTATCTTCGAAAACTGTAACCTGGCAAACGACCATAACCAGCTTGTCATGGATCTGATGAAGCGTATCGCACGCAAACATCATTTCAACGTACTACTGCACGAAAAGCCTTATAGCAGCGTAAACGGCTCAGGCAAACATAACAACTGGTCGCTCTGCACAGACACCGGCATCAACCTGTTTGCTCCCGGAAAGAACCCGAAAGGAAACATGCTGTTCCTCACCTTCCTGGTGAATGTACTGATGATGGTATATAAGAACCAAGATTTACTTCGCGCCTCCATCATGAGCGCCAGCAACAGCTACCGCCTGGGAGCCAACGAAGCTCCTCCCGCCATCCTTTCCTGCTTCTTGGGCTCACAACTCTCAGCAACACTCGACGAAATCGTGCGTCAGGTAGGCAACGAGAAGATGACACCGGAAGAAAAGACAACGCTGAAACTGGGAATCGGACGTATCCCGGAAATTCTGCTCGATACCACCGACCGTAACCGTACTTCTCCTTTTGCCTTCACCGGAAACCGCTTTGAGTTCCGTGCCGCCGGCTCTTCCTCCAACTGTGCCGCAGCCATGATCGCCATCAACGCTGCCATGGCAAACCAGCTGAACGAATTCCGCGCATCAGTAGAGAAACTGATGGAAGAAGGGGTAGGAAAAGACGAGGCTATCTTCCGCCTGCTGAAAGAAACCATCATCGCTTCCGAAGCCATCCGCTTTGAAGGCGACGGTTACTCCGAAGAATGGAGACAGGAAGCTGCCCGCCGCGGACTGACCAACATCTGCCACGTGCCGGAAGCCTTGATGCACTACGTAGACAACCAATCGAAATCTGTACTGATCGGCGAACGTATCTTCAACGAAACCGAATTGAACAGCCGTCTGGAAGTGGAACTGGAGAAATATACCATGAAGGTGCAAATCGAAGGCCGTGTACTGGGCGACCTCGCCATTAACCACATCGTACCGACTGCCGTTGCCTATCAGAACCGATTGCTCGAAAATCTTCGCGGACTGAAAGAAATATTCCCGGCTGAAGAATACGAAGTGTTGAGTGCCGACCGCAAAGAACTGATCCGCGAAATCTCGCACCGTGTGACTTCTATCAAAGTACTGGTACGAGAAATGACCGAAGCCCGGAAAGTAGCCAACCACAAAGACAACTACAAAGAAAGGGCATTCGAATACGAAGAAAAGGTACGTCCTTACCTTGATAAAATCCGCGATCACATCGATCATTTGGAGATGGAAGTGGACGATGAAATATGGCCGTTACCCAAATACAGGGAACTGTTATTTACTAAATAAAATGCCTATAAGATTGCACGAAAGCTCCCACTTTTGTGCAATCTTTTTATAGATTCGTTCATTTTCTCATTTTTTCTTTCTACTTTTGTGCTGTATAACACAGTTTTGTAGCACCCATGGTAAAAATGAACATGTCAGACATCGATATTTCGGAACCGTTATCCGATCTGTTAGCTCCTTTGAATAATGAACAAAGGGAGTTTCTGATGAACAATTATACGATACAGACCTACAAAAAGAACGAAACCATCTACTGCGAAGGGGAGACTCCCTCTCATTTGATGTGCCTCATTACCGGCAAAGTCAAAATCTTCAAAGATGGTGTAGGAGGTAGAAGTCAGATTATCCGCATGATTAAACAGCGGGAATACTTTGCGTACCGTGCATACTTCGCAAAGGAAGACTTCGTCACTGCCGCCGCCGCTTTTGAACCCTCTGTTGTCTGTCTCATCCCCATGACTGCCATTACCACGCTAGTCGCTCAGAACAATGATTTAGCCATGTTTTTTATCCGCCAGCTTTCTATTGATCTCGGCATTTCTGATGAACGTACCGTCAATCTGACACAAAAGCATATCCGCGGACGCTTGGCCGAATCTCTCATTTTCCTGAAAGAAAGCTACGGCTTGGAAGAGGACGGATCTACTTTGAGCATTTATCTTTCACGCGAAGATTTAGCTAATCTCTCTAATATGACTACTTCGAATGCTATCCGCACATTGTCACAGTTCGCTACGGAACGACTGATTACAATCGACGGAAGAAAGATCAAAATCATCGAAGAAGAAAAGCTGAAGAAAATAAGCAAGATAGGATAATACAGACCTTATACGATCATAAAAAGTGATCTGAAACTTTAACTGGAAGCCGATGTTCGTCACATCGGCTTTTTTATTTCTATACTGTTGGAACTTACCAATTAAACAAGTACATTTGTCCTGTCAATATATTAATAACTTAACACAATTTCAGACCATGAAGAAAAGTATTTCCCTTCTTCTTTTGTCCTTGCTCATGATTACCCCC